>SDBV01006817.1_pt1 | contig 15732 bp, 15 predicted proteins | sample 2277081 | NCBI WGS metagenome assembly SDBV01 (sample SAMN10402039, study PRJNA504765) | marine sediment metagenome | isolation source: marine sediment core GS10_PC15, 223 cmbsf | place: Arctic Ocean: Southern Knipovich Ridge | collected 2010
GTGTGATTTAAGCTGATGGATCATTAAGATCGAGTAAAAAAGCACACAAAACTTAGCAAAAAAGGGACTGTCCCCAGCGGAGCGAGTCTTCGAGCGTAGACGGGACTGTCCCTTTTCTTGCGGGCCCTGTCCAAAAGCGCTGCGGGTTATCAAATACTTACAAAACGTCAATAGTTATAATGGCTTTCAACTATAAATCAAACCACTAGGAGACCGGTCACCAACCCTAATTTCGCAAAACCTCTATAGAGGCTTCGCGTGCCCTCTTGCTTTGTGGCTCTGATTCGCGCTAGTATCTGCCATTGGCGGAAGGCTTTTATCTTGAGTTACATTAGAGTTCTGGATTGAAAGACGAGAATGACCGGGAAAGAACAGCAGACAGAGCGGGAGCAACCCACTCAGCAGGCCCAAGGCGCGCCGGAACAAGCGTATATTGTCGATGAGGCTACGGATGAGGTCCTGCGGCTGGAACTTGATAAGTTCGAGGGACCCTTCGAAGTCCTTCTTTACCTCATAAAGTCGCAGGAAATCGACATATTCGATATACCTGTTGTCAAGATTACTGAGCAGTATCTTCGTTTCCTGGAGTTGTTCGAGGATGACAATCTTGAGGTCGCCGGCGACTTTCTGGTGATGGCTGCTACGCTAATCCAGATAAAGTCGAAGATGCTTCTTCCCGTTGATCTGGATGAAGAAGACGAGGAGCTTCTGGACGAAGAAGATCCGCGTATGGAGTTGGTTGAGAAGCTTATCGAGTATCGCAAGTTTCGCGATGTTCGTGAGCGGCTCGAGCTTCTGGAGCATCAGCGTCAGACATGGTATACGCGCAAAAGCAAACCCAAATTCGATGCGTCCGACGATGAGGATGAGTACCTTGAGGTAACGCTGTACGACCTAATGGAGGCGTTTCGTGGCGTCCTTCGCTTCATCAGCGACGACCTGTTTCATCAGGTTGATGCCGAGACTTTTTCGGTGGATGAAAAAATCTCGCAAATTGACGATATGCTGACGCAAAACACGAGCGTTGCCTGGACGGACATCTTCAAAAAATGCACCAGCAAGATGGAGTTAATATGCTGTTTCCTGGCCATACTTGAACTTTGCAGAATGGGACGCGTAAGGGCCGAACAGCACAGGGCGCTTGACGAAATCCGCCTGTTTCCCATCGAGCAGCCAGCGGTAACGTGAGCCTGTTTCGCCGCAAGATTAAGAAACTCGGCGAAACTGGCGAAAACATCGCCGCAAAATACCTCAAAAAGAACGGATACAGCATAATCGAACGAAACGTCAAGCTTGGGCGCTACGAAGTCGACATCATAGCTCAGCAAGACGACACGATAGTCTTTGTAGAGGTCAAAGCACGCAGAAAGGCCGGCATTGCCGATCCCGAAGACAATGTCCACGCAACCAAACGCCAACACCTTCGCCGCGCCGCACGAATATACATGGCGGACAAGAAACGACTCGAAAAACATGAACCTGAAGACGTTTATTACCGATTCGACGTCGTGTCGGTGCTGGTGCCGGACGAAGGAAAACCGGTCGTCACGTTGTTCCAGAACGCCTTCGATGGAGGCTAAACCCAGAGACAGCAAACAATTTATGGATATTCGACAAACCCGTGCATGGACCCCAAAAAAACTAAGCAAAAAAGGGACTTTTGGGCTCTGGCAAAAGTAGACCCCAGCGGAGCGAGTCCGCGAGCGAAGACGGGTCTGTCCCTTTTCTTGCGGTCCAACCAGAAACGCTGAGCAAAAAAGGGACTTTTGGGCCCTGGCAAAAGTAGACGCAAGCGAAGCGAGTCCGCGAGCGAAGACGGGTCTGTCCCTTTTCTTGCGGTCCAACCAGAAACGCTGAGCAAAAAAGGGACTTTTGGGCCCTGGCAAAAGTAGACGCAAGCGGAGCGAGTCCGCGAGCGAAGACGGGTCTGTCCCTTTTCTTGCGGCCCTTGCCCAAAAAAGCTACATGTTCACCCAACACTTACAACAATTCCGCCGGACGCGATTTGACTTAGGGTAGGTTTTTCGATAGACTATGTGACCTTCTATGCCCGGGGTTGGGCTTTGGAACGATATCCTTCAGCCCGGGCGTTTTGTGTGTTGGAACTGGATTGGGCGGATGTCGTCAAAAAAGCGCCTTGCCAACAATGTTTAGGAAGATAGTGTAACTATGAGTAGAAATCTAGGACCGAAACATAAGTTGTGCCGTAGACTGGGCGCGTGCATTTGGGGCAGCCCGAATTGTCCATCACTGAAACGGCCATACGGACCTGGCCAACATGGCCAAAACCTTCGCCGCAAGCAGTCCGTTTACGGATCGCAATTGCTGGAAAAGCAAAAAATTCGTACGCATTACGGCCTTCTCGAACGCCAAATGCGCAACACATTCCACAAAGCGCAGAAGATGGGCGGTGTAACAGGCACAAACCTTCTGATGTTGCTTGAAACCAGACTCGACGCGATTGTCTGGAGACTGGGTTTTGCCCCTACAATCTTTGCGGCGCGCCAGATAGTCGTCCATGGCCACATTATGGTGGACGGCAAAAAGGTAGACAGACCTTCATACCGCGTCAAGGACGGAAACGTAGTGAGCATTCGCGAGAAGAGCAGGAAGGTGCCGATGATTATCGAGGGTGTCGAGACTCCGCCAACGGTGATTCCTGAATATCTCGAGCGTGAAGCCAAATCATTTGAAGGCAAAATGGTTGCGAACCCGAACCCCGAGACGCTTCCATTCCAGGCCAACACGGCGGCGGTAATCGGTTTCTATTCACGCTAGTCGTATTTGAAAAATTAGAAGTGTTTAAGGGCGGGTCATATTTTCGATCCGCTCTTTTTCGTGTTTTTCTTTACAATTGCACTGAGACCAATGACCATTGAGCTACAACAACTCGGCGTTATCAAGTCGCTTGTCGAATCGACCCGATCAGCGAGTGTTTTCGGGCCTTGGGCTTCAGCAAAATCCCTCATAGCCGTGCAAGTCGCCCATGCCCTTGGCTGTCCTTTGCTCTTAATCACATCCGGGCGAATTGCATCCGAGGACGTGTACGAGGATGTATGTACTTTTGCCGGCGCGGACAAGTGCGCGCTTCTTCCCGCCTGGGAGGTCTTGCCCACCGATGCAATGGCCCCCGCTGACGATATCGTTGCCGAGCGAATGAACACTCTCAAGAACCTGGCCTCAGCCATCACGGACAAGAAAAACCTGTTCACAGTAATTCCCGTGCGCTCGCTGATGCAGTACGTCCCGAAGCGAGAACGGCTTTCGTCAGACACACTGACCTTGGCTAAGGGCGAAGAACACGATCTCGAAGATTTGCTGCTTCGGCTCGCCGAGCTGGGCTACAACCGCGAACTGATGGTTGAACAGCGCGGCGAGATGAGTTTGCGTGGCGGGATCTTCGATATTTTCCCAATTTCAGGCGAGTTGCCGTACCGGCTGGAGTTTTTCGGCGATGAAATCGAGTCTATCAGGACCTTTGAGCCGGAAACGCAACGGAGCGTTGAAGATGTCGAGGCCGTTGACATTCTGCCGCGCTCGGAGAAGAACCTGTTGAAAGAGCTTGCGGCCACCGCCGACGGCCTTGAATCCATAGCCGATTATCTTCCCCCCAACACCTTGGTTGTCTTTGACGAACCCATGGCCGTACGCGAACGCGCCGAAATGCTTGAACAGCAGTATGCCGACAACAAGTTTGCGATGACGTGGGGCCAAGTCCTGGAGAGACTCGGGGATTTGCGTAAGCTTTCCCTGGCGCAGGTAGCCCACGACGTGCTTAAGAAAGACGAGGATGCCGTTTCGTTCACCCTTCCCACACAGTCGATGATGAGTTGGGCGGGGAGTCCGGACGCGTTTTGGGAACAGCTGGAGATTTGGGACAGAGAACGTTTTTCGGTCGTTCTGATGTGTTTGAACACCGGTGAACGCCAGCGGCTCCATGAATTGCTCGAAGAAAGGGGTTATAGGCCTGGTCAGGACAGCTTTGATCTTCGAGTTGAGATAGGGCGGATACGCGGAGGGTTTTCTTCGCGCGAGGACAAGCTGGCGGTGCTGAGCGAGCGCGAAATGTTTGGCAGGCGTTATGTTCGCAGGGTGCGCCGCCGGTTCCAGGCGGGTTCGGCGATAACGGCCTTCGGCGATCTCAAAGCGGGCGATCATGTTGTGCATGCAGTTCATGGTGTTGGCTGTTACGGCGGTCTCAGGCGCTTTGCTGGCAAGTCGGGAGACTTCATTTCGATTAGCTACCAAGGCGGCGACATTCTTTATGTGCCAGTTTCCCACATCGACATGGTGCAGAAATATACCGCCAGCGAAAACGCGTCCCCCAAGGTGGACAAGTTAGGCGGCAAGACCTGGGCGAGAAAGAAAGCGCGTGTAAAGAAAGCCGTACGCGATATGACCGAGGAGTTGCTCAAGCTGTACGCAACCCGGGAATCTCAGGACGGCCACGCGTTTTCCCCGGACAAGCACTGGCAGCACGAGTTTGAGGATTCTTTCGAGTACGACGAGACCCCGGACCAGGCCCGGGCCATTGTTGATGTGAAAACGGACATGGAATCGCCCAAGCCGATGGACAGGCTGATATGCGGCGACGTTGGGTACGGCAAAACTGAGGTTGCGATTCGGGCTGCGTTCAAAGCTGTCATGGACGGCAAACAGGTAGCGCTCCTGGTACCCACAACGGTGCTCGCCCAGCAACACTACTGTACGTTTTTAGAGCGGCTTGCGGATTATCCGATGAACGTCGGCATATTGAGTCGATTTTGCACGCCGAAACAGCAGAGGCAAACCATCGAGCAATTGGCATCTGGCGAAGTCGACATTGTAATCGGTACGCACCGTCTGACGTCGAAGGACATTAAATTTAAGGACCTGGGGCTTGTCGTCATCGACGAGGAGCAGCGTTTCGGGGTGGCGCAGAAGGAACGTCTCAAGCAATTGCGCACCTCGGTGGACGTGTTGACGATGTCGGCAACCCCCATTCCCCGCACGCTTCACCTCTCACTGATGGGTGTGCGCGACATGAGTATTATCAACACGGCCCCAAATGACCGGTTGCCGATACACACCTGCGTTGATGTTTTCGACGAAGAAGTTGTGAGCGAGGCCATTAAACGAGAACTTGCCCGCGGCGGCCAGGTGTTTTTTCTTCATAACCGCGTTCGAACTATCGAGGCTATTGCCGAAATAGTGAAGAAGCTCGTTCCAAACGCACGGGTTGCAATTGGCCATGGCCAGATGCACGAGCACGCTATGGAAAAGGTCATGGCGGCATTCATTCGCAAGGAAGTGGATGTACTTGTGTGCACCACGATAATCGGTTCTGGCGTGGACATTCCAAATGCCAATACGATAATCATCAATCGGGCGGATATGTTTGGCCTGGCGGAGTTGTATCAGTTGCGAGGGCGTGTCGGGCGCTACAAACACCGCGCTTTTGCTTATTTGTTGGCGCCAGGGGACCGGGCCTTGACGGAGGAGGCGCAAAAAAGACTCAAGGCATTGGAAGAAGCTTCGACTTTGGGCGCGGGTTACAGGCTGGCCTTGCACGACCTGGAGATACGCGGTTGTGGAAACATTCTGGGCGGGCAGCAGCACGGCCATATCGCGTCCGTGGGGTATGAAACCTACGGCCAGTTGATTGCCGAGACCGTGCAAGAGTTGAAAGGCAAACCGGTGGAGCGCAGGGTTCTTCCGCCATTCGACATCGCGGCAGACGCGCACATACCTGAACAATACGTCCAGTCCGAAAGCCAGAAAGTCACTCTGTACAAGCGGATCGCAGGAGTACACACAGTCGAAGACGTTGAAGAAATGGCCGATGAGTTGAAGGACAGGTTTGGTCCCGTGCCCGGCCCGGTTAAGCGCCTTTTGGACATTATGCGTACGCGAACACTCGGGGCGGACATAGGCGCAGAGCGAATTTCCGTAGCCAAGCAAACGGTGAGCGTGGAACTTGCGTCTTTGAACTTTCTCGACCGCAAAAATCAGAACACACTACGGCAAATATTTGGCGTCCGAATAAGCTTCACCAGCGAAGAACGCCCATGTCTCAAGTACAAAGTCCCCAAAGACGCAGGGACATCCCCCTTGGATGCCGCCAGAAAAATGCTCGAGACCCTTTCGGAATTGTAGATGAATGTACAGCCTGTTTAGGCAGCATCCACGGCTACTGCCCTTATCTGGATTTATAAATAAATCCCAAACCTAGGGATCAATGAGCTGGGGAAACTCTTGACAATGCTTGAATTCAGGAATATTATATATTTGATGAGTTGATCTGAAGCTTCGTAAATAAAGGGCTGCAGAAAGTAGGGGATTATGATTTCAAACGCGCTTGCTACCACGGGTGCCTACGCCGACTGGTGGGGCTATCTTAAATCGATTGATCATGCGCTTGGCAGAGTCTTGGATTCAACCGACGCTATCACGTTAGGTGAACTTGATGCAGATAGGTTGCGCGCTTTGTGTGATCTGCTCGATGATGCTCTTTATTTCTCAACCGCCACAACGGGGGATGAGGAATCGCAGGCCAACGCTTTTAAGACCCCCCTCAAGGCTCCTGATTTCAGCCCTTTCTTAAGTCTCACCCGCTTTATCACCAAGAATGATTCATTCAATGATTGGGCCAAGCCGCGAAACAAAAACTTTGAGACGAACCTCAAACGACTCTTGAAGATCCTGAATGACTGCATCGATACTGTCACGGAGCTGGTTCCGCATACGCCTTCAAAAGAGCTCATTGTGCTGCGTGCGATAGTTTCAGACATGCTGGATGAGGCTGAGTTGGCCTTGTATCGTTAGAAGGGGGAACGATTGGGGGTGAACTCTTTTGAACAGCATGTGGCGCGTTCCAAAGCCCATATCCTCTTCGGCAAGGCAATCGATGTGTTGGAGCAACTCGACGGCGATTGTTTTCCTACCGTGACATCAGATGACGTGAGGGGGCATCTTCTCAATATTCTAAGAACACTTCGTGACCCAGACCTGATAGGAGGAGCAGACCCAGTTCTTCTGTATCAGCAAGCAGTACAATTTCAAGAATATGTTTCCATCTTGGCGGCCTCTTCGATAGAGCATATTTCATGGCCACTTGTGGGATACTGCGATCAAATCTGGGAAGAGCATTTTGGCACGGATAGTCCGCGTGTCTTCTATTCCACCACTCAACAGAACAATTATTTCTTGGTCAAGTTTTCGGAAAAGTTGAAGAATCAGTTGATTACGGTTTTGCCAAAGAGTCAAATTCAGACACTCTTTGACGGAAAGGCCTTCTACTGTCTGCAACTGGCTTCGGTCGAAGATGAGAATCTACCTCTCTATGCTATCATCGGTCATGAATTTGGCCATGCGCTTTTTCACAAGAATGCTGATGAATATGAGGAAGTGGCATTGCAGGCATACGAATCTCAACTTGCAGTCTCGTTTCAGATGTCAATACAAAAGCACTCTGGCACGCCGCTTCTTGAAGATGAGAATACCCGCATCGATAAGCTCTTGAGTCGAATATATGTAAAGCTTGCGACAGAACTGTTCAGCGACATGGTCGCTGCGTTGCTGATGGGGCCCGCTTATCTTCTCGCGCTGCACGAAACAGGATGGGGCACTCGAAAGAATTTGTTTCGTGTCGCCCTCTCCCCAAATGGTAACTGGCTGGAAGCTCACCCGAGTCACCAGTTCCGCCAATCCTGCCTTCACAAAACGTTGGATCTAGATGTGTTTTGTTCTGACCTATTAAAGAAAAAGAAGAACCCTGAGCTTGAGAAAGCCCTGGGTTTTCTTAAGGAGTCAACCACAGAATCCGAGGACGACAGGGTTGGAGTTGACTCTCCCGAGAATCCTGATACAGCGATAATCAGGCACTGCTTGCAGGAAAATATTGTCAAGGTCAAAGAATCACTTCAAGGCACCGTCATTGAGTTTCGAAAGTTGCATGAAAAACGTCATGGAGGCAGCAATCAGTCGTTTTCTTCAGACAATATTCACGCTTTGCTTGAGCGTTTTTCGCATCATATCCTTCCAAACATTATTCCCGACGGAAGCCCTCTTGGGACACCCGCCGAATTCGCTGACATTCTGAACGCGGCTGCTCTGGAGCGTTTTGAAGCTCTGGAAGGCTGTGATCTTCAGAAGGATGATTCCCAAAAGCGCATCGGGGTCGTGGAACGCCTGACAGCAAAGGCATTGGAAGTATCATTCGTTCAGAAAGAATACCTCAAGTGGAAGAAGGAAGACACTGCACATGGGCGTACTCAATAGAGAAAAACTTCTTGAATATATTGAGGAGATTGACTACAAGAAGAAACTCGTGGTTACCCCCCTTCTTTCAAAGGATCAGATTGGTCCTGCTTCGATTGATGTGCGGCTTGGTTCCTCTACCATAATACCCAGGAAGACATATGCGGACAAGCAAGATGTAACGGAACGAGAGACGATCCGTGAGGTTGAGCGGAGACTCTACGAAAGAAGGCGCCTGAAGTACCATTCAAGGTTTGTGCTGCATCCAAACCAGCTTATTCTAGGTGTAACGCTCGAGTACCTGTCGTTGCCCTCAACGCTGTTTTGTAGCATTGCAAGCCGGTCATCCTGGGGGCGTCTTGGACTTATCATCGCCACGGCCTCCGCCGTTCAACCGGGGTTCAAAGGATGCCTGACCCTTGAACTCGTTAATCTCAGTGAGAGTCCGATAGCGTTATATCCCGGCTTGCTCGTCGGACAACTCGTTTTTGAGGAGATGGCGGAAAAATCAGGAGAGCCTGCCGAATATACTGGAAGATATGACTGCCCAACGGAAGCGGAACTCCCCAAATTCTTCGCCCAGACAACGGACAAGGAGATGGAATTCTGGGGACAACGAGACAGACAAGCGGGCAGTTCGTAGCGTAGGTCATCGACGCACGCACGGCCTCAAGGTCTTCGACCGCCGGTGCGGTCCACACTACTCTGGGCATTGCTGAAATCTGCGTTTCACGTCCTCATGCGGGATACATTCCCCGCGTTCGGCGGCTTCACGGGCGATCATCACTTTCTGACGCACATAGAGTTCATACATTGCGTCTTCGATGGACGCGGTGGGCTGTATATGATCAGCCACTTCCCGAAGTTGTTCGCGAATATTTTGTGTGGTCATGCGTAGCACCTCTAGTGTTTTTCGTCTACACGAATGATACCACTTTCTTTCCATGGGCACAATGAACCTGCAATTCTGGGGGCACCATAGAATTGTAGGCAGTCCGCGAGAGATTGTGATAGAATACGGGCGCATTTTAAGGCAGAAAGGTTTTTTGCCTCCAAATTCTCGATCAAGGAAACAATTTGTCAAAATGTCCGAAGCTTTTATAAGAAAGCCCAAATTGAAAGAGATGAAGGCCGTCAAGGTCTTGATCGACGGTGAGGCCGGTAACGGTGCTATGTTGCCGCGTCCGATTATGGAACTTTATGAGACTGCAAGGGATTTTTATGTGTATGTTGAAGAAAACGAGGTCCTGGGCTGTTGCGCTTTGCATATAGAAATGGAAAACCTGGCCGAAATACGTTCGATAGTCGTGAAAAGCGACCAACGCGGCAAAAACGTAGGCGTCAAGCTGTTGCAGGCGTGCATGGATGAGGCCGATGATCTGGGGATAGAACGCGTGTACGCGCTTACCCGCGTCCCTGATTTTTTCTTGAAGCACGAGTTTATTGAAATCGACAAGCACAAACTTCCGCACAAAGTTTTCAACGATTGCGTACGCTGTCCCTTGTTTCCAGATTGTGACGAAGTGGCAATGGTGCATGACTTGAGACCATATAATCCTTCCGCCTTCGAGATTGGACAGAGGAGTGAAGACGATGCAACTTAATGGGACGCTCAAAGCAAAAAAGGGACTGATGCAAGCGAAGCGAGTCTTCGAGCGAAGACGTGTCTGTCCCTTTTCTTGCGGCCTCTGGCCAAAAGCGCTATGGATTTAACGAATATTTGCGATTGGACAGAGGAGTGAAGACGATGCAACTTAATGGGACGCTCGGCTTTATTGGTTTCGGCAATATGGGCGAGGCGATTGTCAGCGGCCTGCTTGAAACAGGTACGGTCATGTCGCGGCAAATTGTGGCCACGGACCTGTCGCAGACAAGACAAGCGGCTGCGGAATCGCTGGGCATAACTGCTGCGGAGACAGTGGCTGAACTGGCTGCGGCAAGTAGCGTGATAATACTTGCAGTCAAACCGCAGGCAATGATGGAGGTGTTAGAGGAGCTCAGTCCGTGTGTGAAATCGGATCATTTGATCATATCAATTGCAGCGGGTATAACGATTCAGAGCATGATTGATGTTCTGGGCACCGATACGCGGGCGATCCGCGTCATGCCAAATACTCCGGCGCTCGTTAACCTGGGGGCTGCTGGAATTGCCGCTGCCGGCAATTGCACTGAAGCTGACATACAGGCCGCGAAGACCATCTTTGAAGCAATAGGAATAGCTGAGACTTTTTCCGAGGAACAAATGCATTCAGTGACCGCATTGAGCGGAAGCGGACCGGCATATTTCTTCTATATGGTAGAATGCATGGTGAAAGCCGCAGTTGCCCAGGGACTTGACGAAACGCAGGCATCCCGTCTTGCGGCGCAGACCCTTCTCGGCGCAGGCAAGCTGCTTGTCGAGTCGGGAGAGAGGGCCGGAGTGCTGCGCCAAAAGGTGACATCGAAGGGTGGCACAACCGAAGCTGCCTTGGCATACATGAATGATCACGGTTTTGAGGGAATCGTCGGGGCTGCCCTGGATAGGGCGGCACAACGATCAAGGGAACTGGGCTCGTGAAGGAAGACAAGGTAATTTCTGAAGTTCTTGGCGGCGAATCCGCATTGGCTCCCAGCGACGTTTGCAACAAACAGTTCAAGAGCGCCAAAGTCGGTGGCTATAACCGCCAGGAAGTCGACAGATTCCTCGAACGTGTCGCGAATATTCTCGAGTCCCACATTGTTCAGGTGCGCGATCTTAAAGGACGAAACGAAGAACTGCACGAGGAACTTGTGCAGTACCGGCGTAGTGAGGCCACTCTTCGCACGGCGCTGGTCTCCGCTCGCGAGTTGGGAGACGACGTTATGGATGCCGCTGAGCGCAAAGCGGATGCAATGATTGAAGAAGCTCGACTGAAAAAGAAAATGATCGAACTCGAAATCGCCAAGCTGCCTGAAAAACTGGCCGGCGACATAAAGGCGCTCGAAAGCCAACGCCAACAACTCAAGAGCGGCCTGATGTCCGTGCTGCAAACACATCAGGACCTTTTGAGTGCGCTCATACCCGACAACGAACCCGCATGCCAGACAGGACCCTTCGATATAGAGAAATCCCGCGATCAAGAGGACGATGCTGACGAGGAACCGGAGTCTGTTGAGGGAGTTGGGCCATTAGAAGATGACTTGATTCAGAATGAGGAAGAGTCTAGTTCTTTGGGTGATGATTCCGAGGAGTCCGTGTTTTAATGCGTGCGTTATTATTGACAGTCCTACTGGCTTCCATGTCAGCCTTCGGCCAACAAGACGAGCCGGCACTGGAACCTGAACTGGAAAAGTTTCTGGTGGATTTTGCAAAGGCCAGATCGAAAATCGTCTCAGTGCAAGCGCAGTTCGACCAAGAAAACATCTATGCCGATGACAAGAGCTATGCCTCCGGCACGGTGACATACGCAAAACCCAAACGCGTCGTTATACGCTACGAAGAACCTGACAGCCTCGTGTGGCTTCTCGACAAGAATGAGTTTTACGAATATGAAGCCGAGCTTGAGCAGGTCAAAGTGCAAAACATAGAGGACGAGCCTGAAGTAGTGTTGTTGTTTTGGGGTTTTGATGACGATGCGCGAAGGCTGTGCAAAAAGTATCATGTCGAGCTCTTCGATCCTGAAAATGGCGCGCCGAAAGGCGCAAGGGGATTGTTGATAAAACCGAAGAAGAACGATGCCGCCTATTTCAAACAGGCGCGAATCTTCTTGCGTGGAAAGGATTATCTGCCGTACAAGATTCACGTGGTTAACGACGAAGAATCGGAATTTGTTACGGACATTAGCTCGATCAAAGTCAACAAAGACTTGAGTCCTGCGGAAACGCAGATAGTGTTGCCGGCCGGGACTATGATAGTTGGTGACGGCCGCGTTCCGGAAGCCGTTGGCGAGGGCGGCAAATCGATACCGGGACCCGTCAGCGTGGAAACGGACAAGACCAACGAATCTGGCAGTGAAGAGTCCTAGAAGATGTTGCCGATTGTACTAGCGTCTGGTTCTCCTCGCAGAAAGGCACTCCTCGAAGCCTTGGGTCTGAAGTTGACGGTTGTCATCAGCGATGTTGAGGAAACTTTTGAAGGCGCATCGCCGTCCGAGATTGTTGTTGCCAACGCACGCCTCAAATGTCAGGACGTGGCAGCCGGAATCGACTACCCTGCATTGGTGATCGCGGCGGACACACTCGTTTTTTATGAACAACACGTCTTGGGTAAGCCCGCCGATCCTCAGGAGGCGCGCAACATGCTGCGCATATTGTCAGGAAACACGCATCAAGTTGTGACGGGTGTGTGCGCAACCGATACCAGCAATGGCAAGCTAGTGGAAGGCCATGAAACCACAAACGTGACATTCAGGAAGCTGTCGGATGATGAGATAGGCCATTTCGTACACGCTGTAAACCCGGTTGACAGGGCGGGCGCGTACACGGTTGAAGGCCCAGGCAGTCTGATTGTAGAAAGTTACAGCGGCTGTTATCAGAACGTTCTAGGACTGCCCATAGTTCGCCTCGACAAGATGCTGCGAGATTTAGGGCACGACTTATTTGAAATGATGGACGCAGACAGGTCGGTGTTCTTGTAAACGACTGACCTTCACTCGTCCACTTTAACTTCGTCCATAAGGTCGTCGAGAATGAGCAGCCGCTCGAACCAAATCTTCAGCATCGTACAAAAGTAACGCCTCCCCATTTCCCTTAGCTTCAGATTAGAAGAACCCCATGTGCGTCCCGACCAGGATATAGGAATTTGAGCTATGTTGTAATGACGAATCAGAATCGAAAGGGAAATCTCGATCGTTATGTTGAAGTGCGCGGCGCGCAGCGGTTTAATGCTTTCGACCACGTGGCGGCGATACGCTTTGAACGCGTTGGTCAAATCGTTGTGATGAGTCAAAAACATGACGCGCATCAGGTTGTTCATTAGACGGTTCATCACCAGCTTTACTTTGGGAAAAGCAGTCACCTTGCCGCCTTTTATGAACCGCGAACCGAAAACGCTGTCGTATCCTTCCTCAAGTTTTCGGTAATACCTCACCATGTCTTGCGGCGAATCGGACAGGTCCGCCATTACTACCGCTATTGCTTCGCCACTGGCGTTATCGAGTCCCAGCCTGACCGCCCTTCCGAAACCGCCCGGAGGAGTGTTGTCGATAAGCTTGATTTCCGGGAACCGCTCTTTTGCCTTTGCAATGACTGCGGGAGTCAAGTCCGTGCTGTTGTCGTTTATGACGACAAGCTCGAAGGGGATCTCTTCCTTTCTCAACTCCGAAACGATCGCTTCCGCGGTTGGTATGATGTTTTCAGATTCGTTGTAGGCGGGTATGACGACTGAATACAACATCGTGTTTCGGTCGACGGGTTTAAGCTTCCTTGCTTTCATCAGGGCCATTAACGGCGTCTCCAATAGTTCTAACAGAATCAATCAGGGACAATTATAACCGTATCGTATCGATAGGAGTCAAACCCTTCTCGCTCACTCGCCCATCAGTTCCTTCCACGCTTTGTCGTCAGCGCAGACGTCTGGAATGCCTATGTCCGCAACCATGACGTCACCTGTGTATTCTTTGGCAAACTCATTGTCAAAGGCGCGTTTCAGAAACTGAAAAGTAACCGTTATGTCCGCACGAATACAATTTCCACAAACCTCTCCTGTGTCAGCGTCCATGCCGGACGGCAGATCGACCGAGACTGTAAAAAGGTCTGGCCAGGCATCAATGGCGGCGCGCACAGGGCCTTTTACTTCTCCCTGAATGCCGGTGCCGAGAAGCGCGTCGACCATAACGGTGCAGTAGTCGAGGCCCTCCATGGCATCAGCGGCTTCAGACTCGGTATTGACAAAGTCAACTATGCCGCCTAGTCGTTGAAATACCTTGAGGAAAACGGCTGCATCACCCTTGATTTTGCCTTCCTCTGCAACGGCCACCACGCGCACATCATGGCCTGCCGCATACAACAAACGCGCCACAACAAAACCGTCCCCGCCGTTGTTGCCTTTTCCGCAGACAATGCCAACCGTTCCGTCCTCGATCTCGTTCTCTACAACTGTAAAAATACATTCCCCTGCGCTGTTCATTAGCGCCACGCCAGGGATTCCCAAATCTTCGATGCAACGCCTGTCCGCTTCGCGCATCTGAGCGGCTGTAAGTGATTTCATAATCAGTTTTCCTTTCCGCGAGGATAAGGCCCTAAAGCACCTTGCCGCTGTGTTTCGTCGAACAAGGGGTTTCAGCCCCTTGCCGCTCTGTTTCTTGGGACAAGGGTCTTCAGCCTCTCGTCTTAGTTAGTTCCTGTTGCGGAAGTCCCGGAGGGACGACTGATAATAGCCCACCGTTTTAACGGTGGGAAAAGGACACCCCCCTTTTTCAGTCCCGTAGGGACGGCTGAAACGGCCAGCGTACCAATAAATGATTACCTTTTCAACCGTCCCTCCGGGACAAAACACCCTTTCCGCAACAAGAACTAGTTATGACTTGCGCACCATTGTACGCAAAGACCTCGTTTGTCTACAATGTCGTGAATACTGCGACTATCTCCATACCAGCACCTATAATTCCCATAATGGGAAATATCTACCTGAAAATGCCCACTTGCGTCATTCCTCGATAAGTCCTAAGTAACTTTATTTCAATAGCTTACGTTGATCGATAGCTTTGGCATGCGCCTTGCTCCCCTCTATTGGGTTCATGTGCAAAACGGGGCACTTAAGATGAGAGTAGAAGCTTACCAGAACAGGGTAAACATATCGCCAGCGACTCGCGCACATGGTGCGCCTTCTACGAAAAGAAGTACAGCCTCTTTTGAATCCGCCCTGTCAAAATCCATTCACAAAGTAGAATCGGGTGAGACGCTTTCGGAAATATGCGCAGAACAACTCAGGAATTGCGGAGAACCTCTTTCAACCGCAAGAATATACCAAGCCGTCGGCAGGGTCGCCCAGGCAAATAACATCGAAAATCCCAACCTCATTGCCGAAGACCAGTTTCTCGACATGGCGGCATTAAGACCGGCGGCCGGAAGTCCATCTTCCAGAAGCTCCGCTATCACCGTCAAGAACAGCGTTGGTTCCGGCAATGGCGCTCGCCGGGCCCCGTGGCTCGACATGCTCGGCGACACGGCGCGCCTCTCATCGGAATTCGGCATACGGAAAGATCCCTTTACAGGTCAATTGCGGCATCATGACGGCCTTGATTTTGCAGTTGCTCCGGGAACACGCGTGCGACCTTTCCTGGGAGGTGAGGTTATCTTCGCAGGCTGGAAATCAGGCTACGGAAATGCGGTCATAGTGCGCCACGACAATGGACTAGAGACCCTCTACGGCCACAACTCGAAACTCTTCGTGCAACAAGGGCAGTTTATAACCGACGAAACCGTGCTCGGCCTTTCAGGCAACTCCGGCCGCTCCACCGGTCCCCACGTACACTTCGAAGCCAGAAGAAACGGTAAGCCAGTCGATCCCATTCCACTCTTCGCTCAAAAGACCAC
>SDBV01006818.1_pt1 | contig 15731 bp, 10 predicted proteins | sample 2277081 | NCBI WGS metagenome assembly SDBV01 (sample SAMN10402039, study PRJNA504765) | marine sediment metagenome | isolation source: marine sediment core GS10_PC15, 223 cmbsf | place: Arctic Ocean: Southern Knipovich Ridge | collected 2010
AAAACCGATTAAAGAATACCTGACTTTCGACGACATTCTGCTTTTGCCGGGAAAATCGCGCGTACTGCCGAAAGACGTTTCCATCACAAGCAGATTTACAAAAAACCTGAATCTAAACATCCCTCTCGTCTCCGCACCAATGGATACGGTTACCGATTCCCTGCTTTCCATTGCGATTGCACAGGAAGGCGGCATCGGCATTATCCATAAAAACTTTTCCATCGAGAGGCAGGCCGAGGAGGTGGAAAAAGTAAAGCGTTACTCATCAGGCATGATCGTCGATCCCATCACAATGTCGCCAAACCAGACGATAAAAGAGGCGATAGAGGTAAAGAACAAATACAACATCTCCGGCATCCCCGTTACCTACAGGAACAGGCTGGTGGGAATAGTCACCAACCGCGATCTTCGCTTCGAAACGCGCATGTCTCTTTCGTTAAAAGAAGTAATGACAAAAAACCTCGTAACAACGCCGGTTGGAACGTCGCTCGATGATGCAAAAGAACTCCTTCACAGGCACCGGATAGAGAAACTGCTTGTTGTCGATAAAAAGGGAAACCTCAAGGGCCTTATAACGACAAAGGACATTGAAAAAAGCATCCAGTACCCCAATGCCGTAAAGGATTCGAGAGGCAGGCTATATGTGGGGGCCGCGGTGGGAGTCGGCGCGGACCGCGACGCCCGGGCTGCGGCGCTTATAAAGGCCGGCGTTGAGGTTTTGGTTATAGACACGGCCCACGGCCATTCTGAAAGCGTTCTTACATCCCTTGAAGCACTAAGAAAAAAGTACAAAAAGGCCTGCATCGTTGCCGGAAACGTGGCAACAAGGGAAGCCGCCAGGGACCTCATCAACAGGGGCGTCGATGCGCTTAAGGTAGGCATCGGCCCGGGATCGATCTGCACCACAAGGATCGTTTCCGGCGTCGGCGTTCCCCAGATATCGGCGGTGGCCGAGTGTTACGACGTGGCGAAAAAACACAAAATTCCCATTATCTCGGACGGCGGAATCAAATACTCCGGCGACGTGGTAAAAGCCATATCTGCGGGCGCGGAGTCGATAATGATCGGTTCGATCTTTGCCGGCACCGAGGAAAGCCCGGGCGAGAAGATTCTCTATCAAGGCAGGACGTACAAGGAATACCGGGGCATGGGTTCGATAGGCGCGATGCAGGAAGGAAGCTCGGACAGGTATTTCCAGGAAGGCGAATTTTCCGAAACCAAGCTTGTGCCCGAGGGCGTAGAAGGGCGCGTTCCCTACAAGGGGTCGCTGTCTTTCATCATCCACCAGCTTGTGGGCGGCCTCCGCTCAGGAATGGGCTATTGCGGGTGCGAAACGATTAAGGAGCAGATCGCAAAATCCCGCTTTATCCGAATCACGAACGCCGGACTCAGCGAGAGCCACGTGCACGACGTGATTATTACGAAGGAAGCTCCCAACTACAGGATAGATTAGGGCCATGACAGTATCAGTTCACGACGAAAAGATACTTGTTCTGGACTTCGGCTCCCAATACAGCCAGCTCATCGCCCGCAGGGTGCGCGAACTGGGCGTTTACTGCGAGCTCGTTTCATGCACCACCGACGTACAGCACATTAAGAACTTCATGCCCAACGGGATAATACTTTCGGGTTCCCCATATAGCGTTCACCAGAAAAGCGCGCCGAAAATCCCGCATGGTGTAACCGAAATGGGCGTACCGATCCTTGGAATCTGCTACGGAATGCAGATTATTACGAAAGCGCTCGGCGGAAAGGTGGAGCGAACAAAAAAACGCGAGTACGGCCATGCAAGGCTTGTCATAGATGTGCGCGACGGCATTTTTGCCGGCCTTAAACCGGCGCAGGACGTGTGGATGTCGCACGGCGACAGGATCGAATCGCTGCCCAAGGGATTCCAGACCATGGCCCATACCGGAAATTCGCCGACGGCGGCGATGAAAGACAGGTTCCTTCCGATATACGGCCTTCAGTTCCATCCCGAAGTGGTGCATACGAAAAACGGAAAAAAGATACTGGGCAACTTCGTCAGGCGCATATGCGGCTGCAAGGGAAAATGGAACATGAAGTCCTTCCTTGTTCATTCCGTCGAGGAAATAAAACGGAAGGTGGGCGGAGAGCGGGCGCTTCTGGGTATTTCCGGCGGCGTGGATTCCACCGTTTGTGCCGCTCTTGTGCACAAGGCGATTGGAAACCGGCTTACCTGTCTTTTCATAGACAACGGCCTTTTGCGAAAGGACGAGGCCAAAAAGGTTTTAAAGACGTTCAGGGATCACCTGCACGTAAAGGTCAGGTTCAAAGACGCTTCCAAGGAGTTCCACAAGGCGCTAAAGGGAGTGGTTGATCCTGAAAAGAAGCGAAAGATTATCGGCCGAAGGTTCATAAAAATCTTCCGCCACGAAGCCGAAAAAATAGGTGGGGTAAAGTTCCTTGCGCAGGGAACGCTTTACCCGGACGTTATAGAATCCACGTCTTTCAGGGGGCCTTCGGCTGTGATAAAGAGCCACCACAACGTGGGCGGGCTGCCCAAGGTTATGAAGCTCAAGCTCCTTGAACCACTACGCGAGCTTTTCAAGGACGAGGTAAGGGCGCTGGGCATGGAGATGGGCCTTAGCGAAAAACTCGTTTACCGCCAGCCTTTCCCTGGGCCGGGACTTGCCGTCAGGGTGATAGGCTCCGTAACGGAAGACAAGCTTAAAATACTGCGCGAATCGGATGACATTATGATGCGCGAAATAAAGGCCGCGGACCTATACCACGACATTTGGCAGTCGTTCGCAGTTCTTTTGCCGGTAAAGACCGTAGGCGTTATGGGCGACGAGAGGACATACGAAAACGTTATCGCCATAAGGGCGGTAACCAGCCGCGACGGGATGACCGCCGACTGGGCGCGGATTCCCGAAGGCGTACTTGCAAAAATATCCAACACGATAATTAACGAGGTTAAAGGCGTAAACAGGGTGGTGTACGACATTTCGTCCAAGCCGCCCGGAACAATTGAATGGGAATAAACAGGAGGAAAAAATGGTAAAGCCGGAATGGGGAATGCGCCATGTTTGCCAAGATTGCGGCGTTTCTTATTATGATATGAACAAGCCCCAAGCCATGTGCCCAAAATGCGGCGCGAAACAGGCCAAGAAGAAGGCAAAAAGGAAAGCGGCATCCACGGCCGCGCGTTCCAAACCGCGCAAGGTTGCTCTGCTGGATCCGGAAGATGAAAACAAAGTTGTAGACGAAGATGAGGATGGACCGCACGGTGTTGGCCTTGACAAGATAAGCGATGAAGACGGCGAAGTAGAAGAAGGCCGCTGAAAATGCGCGGAACGGACTTTGTCCACCTGCATCTCCATTCGGAATACTCGTTGTTGGACGGAGCCATCAGGTTTTCCGAACTCCTTAAAAAGGCCGAGGAGTTCGGTATGCCGGCGGTGGCGGTTACGGACCACGGAAACCTTTTCGGCGCGCTTGATTTCCACCGGAAAGGTTTCGATACCCCGGTAAAACCGATACTGGGATGCGAAGTTTACGTTGCGCCCCAAAGCCGCTTCGACAGAACGTCCGGCGGAACGGACACGGACGACGTCTCTCACCACCTCGTACTCCTTGTGAAAACCCTCAAAGGTTATAGAAACCTTTGCAAGATGGTTACCGCGTCTTACATAGAAGGGTTTTACTACAAGCCGAGGATAGACAAGGAACTTTTAAAGGAACACAACGAGGGGCTTATAGCCCTTTCAGCGTGCCTTAAAGGCGAGGTTGCGCGCAAAATCATGCAGGACAAAGACGATGAAGCCGAAACGGCCGTAGGTTTTTACAAGGAACTTTTCGGCGACAGGTATTACCTGGAAGTGCAGGATCATGGAATTGAGGAACAGCAAAAGGTGAACCGCGTCGTTGTAGAGCTTTCGAAAAAACACGGCATAAAGCTGGTTGCGACAAACGACTGCCACTACCTGAAAAAGGAACACGCCGCCGCACACGAGGCGCTTCTTTGCATACAAACGGGGAAGCTGCTTTCGGATTCGGACAGGATGAAGTTCAGCTCCGATGAGTTTTACTTTAAGTCCGACGAAGAAATGCGCCGCCTGTTCGCCGAAATTCCGGAGGCGGTTACAAACACGCGCGAGGTTGCGGAAAGATGCAACCTCGACCTGCACATCGGCGAATACCATCTGCCGAAGTTTTCCGCCGTTCCTGCGGATACCACGCCGCAGGGTTATCTGGAAAGCCTTGTCGACCACAACCTCGGCCTTCGCCTTGCGTCTATGGAAAAGGCTGGCGGGGAAAAGGCTGGCGGGGAAAAAGCCGGCGGGGAAAAGGGTGACGCCGACCTATCGCACGAAACGGCAACTGCTTATAAAGAGCGCGTCGCGCATGAGCTTGAGATCATAAAAAAAATGAACTTCGCCGGCTACTTCCTGATCGTGTGGGACTTTATCCAGTACGCCATGAAAAAAGGCATACCGGTCGGCCCGGGGCGTGGCAGTGCGGCCGGAAGCCTGGTGGCCTACTGCCTGGAGATTACCGACGTCGATCCGATAAAGTACGGCCTGTTGTTCGAACGTTTCCTTAACCCCGCCCGCATCTCCATGCCCGACATAGACATAGACTTCTGCATTGAAGGGCGCGACGAGGTAATAAAGTACGTCTCCGAAAAATATGGGACTAAAAACGTCGCGCAGATAATAACGTTTGGCACGATGAAGGCCCGCGCGGCGATAAGGGACGTCGGCAGGGTTATGGGCGTGAGTTATACAGAAGTCGATCAGATAGCCAAGCTGGTGCCCGATGTGCTGGGAATAACGATAGACGAAGCGGTGAAGATGGAAAAGAAGTTTGCGGAAATCCAGCGGAAGAATCCCAAAATCAAGGAACTGCTCGATACCGCGAGGGTGCTGGAAGGCCTTACGCGCCACGCCTCTACGCACGCGGCGGGCGTCGTTATCGCGCCTACCGAACTTACGGACTTCATGCCCCTTTACAAGCCGCCCAACAAAGAAGAAATAATTACGCAGTACTCGATGAACGACATAGAAAAGCTCGGACTTTTAAAAATGGATTTCCTGGGCCTGAAGACCCTTACCGTCATCGACCGGACGGAGAAAAAGATCCGCGCTTCAAAGGACACCGATGCGGATTTTTCCATCGAGCGAATCCCGATGGACGACAAAAAAACATACGAGCTTCTTGCAAGGGCCGACACGCTGGGCATATTCCAGCTCGAATCCTCCGGCATGCGCGACATATTAAGAAAGCTCAAGCCCGAAACGTTTACCGACATCATTGCGCTCGTTGCCCTATACAGGCCGGGGCCGCTGGGTAGCGGAATGATAGATTCCTTCATCAAGCGAAAGCACGGCACCGAAAAGATAGAAATCATCGTCCCGCAGATGAAGGAAATCCTTAACGAAACATACGGCGTTATCGTCTATCAGGAGCAGGTTATGAAACTGGCCAATGTTTTGGGCGGCTTTACGATGGCGCAGGCCGACGAACTGAGAAAGGCTATGGGCAAAAAGAAGCCGGAAATCATGGCCGCACAGCGCGAGCGCTTCATGGAAGGGGCCAGGAAAAACAAGATCGACGAAAGAAAGGCGCAGGCGGTCTTTACCCTTATGGACAAGTTCGGCGGGTACGGTTTCAACAAGTCGCATTCCACCGCGTACGCCCTTTTAAGCTACCGCACGGCGTACCTGAAGGCGCATTATCGCCTGGAGTACATGGCGTCTCTTCTCACAAGCGAAATGGAAAACACCGATAAGGTAGTGCTTTGCCTTAACGAATGCAGGGAAAAGGGCATTAATATCCTACCGCCCGACATCAACGGTAGCGGGCTCGATTTTACCGTAAGCGGCGACGGCATAACCTTCGGCCTGGCGGCGGTAAAAAATGTCGGCCAGGGCGCGGTGCACGATATCCTTCGGGCGCGGGATGCGGACGGCGACTTTAAATCGCTGGTCGATTTTGCTAAGCGGGTCGATATGCGGCTGGTGAACCGCCGCGTTTTCGAGGCGCTGATAAAGTGCGGCGCGTTCGACACTCTGCACGACAACCTGCGCCACTCCCTTTTCGAATCGCTGAACAACGTGCTGGGCGAAGCCGCGCGGACTCAGGACGAAACGCAGGTGGGCCAGGCAAACATGTTCGCGAACGTCGAATCTGACGAAGACCGTGTGAAAAGTCTCATCGCCGACGTGCAAATGTGGTCGGAACATGAAAGGCTGCAATACGAAAAGGACACGCTGGGCTTTTACATCACCGGCCATCCGCTTGCGCAGCATCAGGCGGACATCAAACGCCTTGCCACCGCGCAGACTTCGGACCTTCGGGAAGCATCCAACCGCCAGGAAGTTCAGATATGCGGGATAGTAACCCACCTGAGAAGGCAGATGACGAAGAAAAAGGAAGCGATGGCTTACGTCACGCTGGAAGACTTGTCCGGCGTCGCAAAGCTTATCGTATGGCCAGACACGCTGGAAAAAAGTGCGCATCTCCTTGAAGGCGGCGATCCGGTATTTGTAAAAGGCCGCATCGATGCCGATGAAAACGAGGTGCGGGTGATAGTCGCCGAGATATTTTCATTAAATGAAGCCAAGGAAAAATTCACGTCCGCCATTCACCTGAACCTGAACATGATCGGTCTCGAAGAACCCACGCTTATGGAACTGCTGAAAATAGCGAAAAAACACAAGGGGCCAAGCAGCCTTATACTTCACTTCACCTTCCCGAACAGGAAGGGCAGGGTGAGCGTAAGCGCTTCCGACAGCTACCGCGTGGCGGCCAGCGAGCCGTTCATTTCGGCGGTGGAAAACGTCTTAGGCCCCAACTCGATCTATTGCTCGTAAACGGGCGCCTGTACCGTTAAAGAAACGGCGCCGCTTTAATCTTTCTTCTTTGCGCGGCGCGCGTGGGGATGGGCGCCGTCGTAAACTTTCATAAGGTAGTCCACGCCGACGTGCGTGTACTTCTGCGTGGTTGCAAGCGAGGCGTGGCCCAAAAGCTCCTGTATGGATCGAATGTCCGCACCGCCGTCCAGCATGTGCGTGGCGAATGTGTGCCGCAGCGTGTGCGGCGACAGGCTCCGCGTCAGTCCGGCCCTTTTTGCCTCGCGGATTACGACGTTGAAAACGGTGCGTATCGAAAGCCTTTTGCCGGCTTTCGAACAAAATACCGCGTCCGATATTTTATCGCCTTGGCTGTCTTTCTTTAACAACGCTTCCAGCGCGTCGGCGGCCTTCCGGCCTATCGGAATTACGCGCTCCTTTTTGCCCTTGCCGAGTACGCGCAGGGTGCGCGTCGATGGGTCGTAGTCCCTGCGGTTAAGTCCCCACAGTTCGGATATCCTTATGCCGCTACCGTAAAAGAGTTCCAGTATCGCGCGGTCGCGCGCTCCGGCGGGGCTGCCCTTTCCGGCAGATTCCATAAGCGCGTATGCGTCGTCCACCGTAAGAACGCGCGGCGTGGTCTTCGGTTTTTTTGGGATGGGCGCCGTAGCCGCCGGGTTTTTTGCAATGAACCCCTGGCGCAGAAGGTACCTGAAAAACGTCTTAAGCGTCGAAAGTTTCCGTCCTATCGTAGAAGGCTTTAACTTTTTGCGGTGAAGCTCCGCCGTGAACGCGCGCACGGCAATCGCCTCCATGGCGCGAAAATCCGGTTTGTCGTTATGCAGTTTGAGCAGGTTTTTTTGAACCGCAAAGGCGAGGAATTGTTCAAGGTCTTTTTTGTAACCTTTTACCGTATGCCAGGAATAGTTCTTTTCGCGCTCGATATAGGCGAGGAACTCGGCCACGCGTTCCGGTTGCACCGGCATCTTTATAGCACCATTATTCTGCATAAATTAATAGTAAATTAGATCAAATTAAATGTCAATTGTTTGATGTTAATTAATATATAATTATAGATTAATTTCATATATATAGACAGTGCGACATATTATATTTATCTTAATTAGCATATAATTTAAACAAATTTACTTTCCTCCTGCCCTGTTGCACGCCAAAAAAATCTTCGCCATACTCATAAACGCATCGTCAGATTTGATTATAATCTACCTTTATGCAACTGAAGGTGAATTTCGCTTTAGGATTTTATGGAAGTGATTAATGAGTATATCGGATAACAAAACGCCGTACCCCGCATCGGAATACGACGATAACGTTAGCAAAACTATTCCGTATTACGAAACGATTCACGGCGAGGTGATTGACCTTGTAGAAGCCGCGAAACCGGATGTCAAACTGTGGCTGGATACCGGCTGCGGCACGGGAAGGATGGTGCAATGCGCCCTTTCGCATTTCCCGGAGACTTCATTCATGCTTTGCGACCCCTCCGAAAAGATGCTGGCCCAAGCAATGAAGCGGCTTAACGGCGTTGACGGCAACCGCTTTACTTTCCTCGACCCAATGGAAACCCAAAGACTGCCTGAAAAGGTTTCGGAAAAGCCGGAAGTAATCACGGCAGTCTTATGCCATCATTACATGGATTCCGATAACCGCAGGAAGGCGACCGAGGCGTCTTTTAGCATGTTGGCGAAAGGTGGAATTTACATAACGATTGAAATTATCCGCCCGTCCACGGATAAGGGACTGGCAATCGCCCTTAAACGCTGGGGAAGTTTTCAGGTTTCGCGGGGAAGGAGCCAAAGCGCGGCAGAAGAACACATGAAGCGTCTCGACAAAAATCATTTTCCTATAACTGTAAACGGGCACTTGGACCTCCTTAAGGAATGCGGCTTTAAAAGCGCCGAAATTTTCTGGCACTCGCAGATGCAGGCGGGATTTTATGCAATCAAGTAACGATGGCATAAGGTCCGCGCTATCGGGCCTTGAGCGGAATGCTAATAAACTTTCCAAACCATTGGCAACTTCCGCGCCTTTTGCCGATCCTTTCGAATACTTTCTATCGAACCGCACGGGGCGCGAAGGCGACATATTCCTCGACGGCGCCGCCGACATCGCGGATAAGGGAAGGTATTCCGTTGTCGCCCTCGAACCGCTCTTTATTGTCCGCGTCAGCGGCAATCGCGCAATACTCAAGACCGGCGGCACGGTTACGGAGACGGTTACGAAATTCGAAGCGACTCCTCCACAGGTAATCGATTACCTTGAAAGCAGGTTCCCTTCCGGCCTTTTGGTTTACCTCCTTAGCTACGAATCCAACCGATTTTACGAAGACCGCCCGGCATTCCGCAACAAGCGGCCGGAAACGGATGACCTTTGGTGCGCCTTTTATCCCAACGCGCGTATTTTTGATTCTCTGGAAAAGAAAGCTTTCGACGTTTTACCTGCCAAACATACGGGCGAACGCACAGATAACTTAAAGGCCGCTCCATTTACCGGTGAATCCGGTAAGTCCGACGAATCGGGTTACTCCCTTTCCCCTTTTTCCTGCAACGAATCGAGGGAAAGGTACATGGAAAAAATCCGAGCCGTGAAAAGATACATCGAAGAAGGCGACGTTTACCAGGCGAACCTTTCTAGGAAGCTGGAGGCGGTTTTTGAAGGAAATCCTGCGTCGTTATACGCGGCGCTCCGTAAAATAAACCCCGCCGCATATGGCGCGTTTTTGGACGGCGGGGATTTTCAGCTTCTTTCGATGTCGCCGGAAATGTTTTTTACCGTCAATGAAGGCACTATTGAAACCCGCCCGATAAAAGGGACCGCGCCGCGCGACAAAAATCGGCTGAAAGACGAACTGAATAAAAAAGAATTGGCGTCGTCTGAAAAAGACGCGGCTGAAAACATCATGATTGTCGACCTCATGCGAAACGACCTCTCGAAGATATGCAGGCCGCATTCGGTGCGAGTGGAGCGAATACTGGAATGCGAAAGCTTGCCGACGGTGCACCAGCTTGTCAGCACCGTGAAAGGGGAACTGTCCGCCACGGATAATCCATCCCTCGCCGACGCGCTGCCACGCGTTCTTCGGGCGTGCTATCCGGGCGGGTCTATAACCGGGGCGCCCAAGATACGCGCGATGGAGATAATAGCCGAACTGGAAAATACGCCGAGGGATTTTTACTGCGGTTCGCTGATAACGCGCGGAATAAACAGATCGATAACCGCATCCCTCCTTATAAGGACGCTTACCGTGAAAAACGGAACAGCCGTTTACCGCACCGGCGGCGGGATAACCGCCGACAGCGATCCGCAAAAGGAATACGAGGAAACCGTCCACAAGGCCGCGGCCCTGAACGCGGCGGTTAATCCGCCAGACACGCGCAAGGCAAATGCCGTATAGCCATTACATACTCGACGGAAAACTCCTGAAAGCGGAAAGCCCCGCTATCTCCCCATACGACAGGTCGTTCATGCTGGGGGACGGGCTTTTCGAAACGGTCAAGGTGCTTCACGGCAAAGCGGTCTGGCTTGAAGACCATCTGGAAAGGATGAATACATCCGCCGCCAGCTTCGGCATTCCCTTCCTGCAAAAAAAAACAATCCCTTCTATGTGCGAAGAGCTTATCGGTAAAAACGCGATTATCGACGGATTCCTCCGCATAACCATTTCACGCGGCGCGGCGGCCACGGGCCGTTTTTCCGATATGCCCGGGGAAAGCGTGCTCGTTATTATCGGGGCAAATATCGAACCGGACAAAAAACCGGTAAAAGCCGCCTTCGCCCCGTGGCCGGTAAACGAAGAGGACCCGGCGGTTTTTCACAAGACAACCTCACGTTTTTCACTTGTTGAGGCATTCAGGCGGGCAAAAATCGAAGGGCTGGACGAGTTTGTTTTTGTAAATACTAAAAACGAAGTTGCCGAGGGAATTTTCTCGAACGTCTTTTGGCTGAAGGGCGAAACGCTTTTTACGCCGTCGGAAAAATGCGGCATTCTGCCGGGCATCGCGCGTGCAAAGGTTATGGAATGCGCCAATGATACCGGCATGAAAGTACTTAGCGGACGCTTTTCGCGCAAAGACATCATTGACGCCGACGAAATATTTTTCACAAACAGCGTTATCGGCGTACGTCCGTGCGCGGAGTTCGAAGGCCGCGGCCTGAAAGACGGCAAAATAGCCCCCAAAATCGTGCAAGAGCTTTTTTGAATGCCATGAGCGAGAAATGCAACCAGCTATGTCAGGATATTCCGAAGGATGCTAAACTATTGCCATGAGCACGGAAAAAGATAAAGACAAGCGAAACGGCAAAACCGAATCGGAGATGACGGACAGGTCTCTCCAGGCGATCATCAGCGAAAGCGAGTTCATAAAGCCCCTGAAGGAAAACGTAATACCGCTTTTACGTTTCGCGCGGATAGCGGATATGGGCAAGCGCGGATTTTCCACTCGCTTTTATTTCAACCTGCTGGCCGAGGCCGAAAAGCTGGAAAGCTTCATGGACGACTACGGTGCAAGGGAGAATAAAACGTGGCACCACTTCGCCGAGCTTGTTGCAAGCATCCGTAACTTTGCCATTGCCGCCTTCCAGCTCAGCCATGTCATCCACCGGTACGCGGACTACCATCCCGATGAATCGCCCGAATCCGGCGATGAGTTCATTAAACAGGGAAGTCAGGCGATGCTCTACATGAACTCGATAGTAAACGCCCTGCTGGAGGAATTGCTGGAGGAGATGAGAAGATTGGGGATGGATATAAAGGCCGATGAAATAAAGTATGAGCCCTTCAAGGAGATAGACCGGAAGTTCAGACTGCCGCGCAACTTGGAAATAGACAAGTGGAAGACATCCGAACAGAGGATCATGCGCATATTGGAAAGTTACAGAAAAATCGCCGTAAGGATGCACCGCGAGCGGTTCAACAAGAGAGTACCGCCGGAGGATTTCGAAAAGCTCATACCTTCGCGCGTAAACGAAACGAAAATAAGGATTATAGAGAATACGCTGCACACGCTGCAATCGGAATACGATACCCACATACGCAAGACCGACATGGAAAGCAGCAACTCCGACCTAGCTGCATTCCGCGCCTACATCTCGATTCCAATGCACCTTATGGAGATGGCGCACTGGCTCATTCATTTTTACGAAAGGCATGAAAACGAGATACATACCGACCAGAGCCGCGAAAAAATAGCAAAGCTGGTGGACAAGAACCTGGTACTGGGACTTGTAAGCCGTTTCGCTTTTTACTACGCGCACAAGTACGTAATCGCGGGCAAGGCGCTTTCGGAAAAGATCATGTCCTCATTCGTCCGTAAGGCGCGAGTAGAGATCTCCATACCCAAACCGGCGGGATTCCACGCGCGGCCTGCGTATTACGTCTCGCTGGTCGTGGAAGAACACGGAACCGACGTATTCATGTGGGTAAACGACCGCAAGTTCGACGCGCGCTCGGTTCTCGACCTGCTGGAAGCCGGTGGAATGGTGGCCGACCTGAACCTGGAAACGGTTGAGTTCGAGGGCGACGAAAGAACGCTGGCCGACCTGAAGCTGCTGGCGGAATGCAACTACTGCGAAAACGAAAAGATTCCCAAAGAGCTTAATTACATCCGGGTCGCGCGCAACATAATGGCATGAGCAAACATTTTTCAAAAATAAAAAAAGCCGTAAAAGAACTAACGCCGAAAATAGTTTCGATAAATAAAAGCATCTTCAAAAAGCCCGAACTCGGCTTTTGCGAATTCCACGCTTCCTCGCTCCTTGCCGACGCCCTTCGCGAAGAAGGTTTCAAGGTGAAATTCGGCAAGGGAAAACTTAAAACAGCTTTCGAGGCCGGCTTCAATGCCGGACGGCAAGGCGGCGGATCGGAACCTACGGTTGTCATACTGGCCGAATACGACGCGCTTCCAGAAATCGGCCACGCATGCGGGCACAACATGATCGCGGCGGCGGCCTTCGGCGCGGCGGCGGCCGTAAAATGCGTTCTGGAAAAAAACTGCGGCAGGTTAAAAGTTATCGGTACGCCCGCAGAAGAAGGCGGCGGAGGGAAGATACTCATGATAAAGGGCGGCTGGTTCAAAAAGATCGACGCCGCCATCATGGTGCACCCAGCACCCGTAACGCGGGTCGTCGGCCGGATGCTTGCCGTGCAGTCGCTCGATTTCCATTTTTACGGAAAAGCGTCGCACGCGGCGGCGCATCCCGACCTGGGCATAAACGCGCTGGACGCGGTAATCGCGCTCTTTAATTCCGTTAACGCGATGCGCCAGCAGGCGCCAGACTTCAGCCGCGTACACGGCATCGTAACGCACGGCGGCGACGCGCCGAACATTATCCCGGAATACGCCTCCGCAAAGTTCTACGTGAGGGGCGTAACGATGCCGGACTTCCGCGTGATGCTTGGAAAAATCACGGACTGCGCGCGCGGCGCGGCGAAATCCACCGGGTGCAGGCTGAAGATAGAAAAGTCGAAGGTGGTCTTCCATCCGCTGGAACCGAACCGCGCCATGGGCCGCGTCTATGCAAGGCACATGCGGGCGGCGGGACTGAAGGACGGCGGACTGGGAGAAACGCAAAACATGGGAAGCTCGGACATCGGCAACCTAAGCCAGATCGTTCCGACGCTGCACCCGGAGTTCGCCGTCGGCAACGGAAGCGCGGTGAACCACTCGCGCGATTTTTTAAAGGTTGTGGTAAGCAGACAGGGCGAAGCGAACATGCTTAAAGCCGCTACGGCGATGGCGGCCACCGTTGCGGACCTTCTTACCGACGCCGGGCAGATGAAAAAAGTAAAGGAAGAATTCGCCGCCTTCCAAAAACGCAACAAGTAGCGCAGGCGTCCTCGCCTGCGCATGTGAACAGCCGGGGGCGGCTGTTCTACCATTCCGGTACCTCAGCCACCCACCTGCGCGCGCTCTGTTATTGCTTGGTTAAAGTTCCGCTTAAGCCGGTTAAATTACTGTCAACATCCTGGGCAAAACCTGTTACATCAGGACCGAGACAACTTTCACCTGAAGCGCCGGTTGCCGTCATTGTCGTGCCGGAAACGGTAAATGTGAGTGTGGCTGTGCCCGTGTCGGTACAACTTATCGTATAGCTAGTGATAGTCAACGTGCTCCCGCTGACGGATCCCGTCCAAGCTCCTCCGTCCGTACCTGTTCCAGTTACAGTAGTTCCGGTTTGGGTCAAGGTTAAACTGAAATCGAAAACGTCTTCTGTGTACGACTGGGTTGAATCGCTGACCAGCGTGTCGGTAATCGTTATACTGCCCGACCACGTTCCGGTAACGTCGGTGGTAGTGGTAGTGGCATAGACGTCCGTTTCGTCCTGGTTACTTCCTACATTGCTAAGTGTAAGAGTATCCCCTGACACGGTATAGGGAAACGTTCTGCTGGTACCTGTCGGCGGGCAGTTACTGCCCTGGGCCGAAGTACTGGTAAAGGTAACGTTTCCACTTGAAGTTGACCATGTGCCGCTCTCTACGCAATCCCCGGAATCGCCGCCGCTCTCCGAATGAGTGAAAGTCCCATTTGAATTGAAAGTCTTTACAAGTACATAGCTTCCAACACTTTGTCCGTTAATCGTTTGAAGTGTCCATTCTCCTATAAGGTTCGAGTCGAGGTTTTGGGTGGTTGTAGTAGTTGTGGCGGTTCTGGTTAAAGTGAAACTGCTGCTTGTAACAGTGGTAGGACTACCCCCTCCAGCTATGTCATAGCACGATGTGCCTGACCATGAGCCTGTCATTGTACTGCCGGAAACTGTAGAAGTACTTGTCATGTTCCAGTTGGCGCAGTCCGCGCTTGTGTCCGCATTTGCTATCGACAGGGTAAGCGTATTCCCGCTTATACTTCCGGATACACTGCCCGCATCAGTATAACCGGTAGTATTGTTTACGGTAGTATATGTTCCTGTAACCGTACTGCCCGATTGGGTTAAGACGTATGTTTGTGATGCCGAAAACGACTCTCCATCTGATTGTGTTCCTGTGTGCGTGCCCGTCCACGTTCCCGTAACGTCGGTTGTGACGGTTGGCGTTGCATCCGCGATAGATGTAGCCGTGGTGTCGCCCGCAGTGCCGGCGCTCCCGACAGATGCCGTTGTGGCGCCCGCAACATAGTTGTTTGCTATGTCGCTTTCGATAGCGCTAGCGACATCCGTAATCAACGAATTGGAGCTTATGCTTGATACCGTCGCAGAGGCGGATATAGCGCCGATTTCGGTTGAATAGTCAACGCCCTCGTCTCCGAGGCTGTCCGTGTCGAGTATGCTGGCAAGGACCATGACTATGGCCGTCGACGTCGGGTCCACGTCAACGTCGCTCTGATCGGCGGTCGCGTCGGCGATAAAGGCCTTCATGACCAGGTTCCCCGTGCTTGCCCTTACGACGTAGTTCGAGCCGGAAGTAACATCGGATATAGTATACGAACCGTCGCTGTTGGCCGTGGCCGTGCCGAGGACCGCGCCTGATGAGTTAATGACTTTGACCGTTGCGCCCGACCAGTCGCTGATGGCCATACGATGGCCGGAAACGTTACCGGGTTTTAGCGACACCACAACGTCTGAAAGCGTGCCGGTAACTGAAATCTTTTCACCGGCGGTTATGTCCGTGCCTCCTCCTCCGCCTCCGCCTCCGCCTCCGCATGCGGTGAGGGTTATGGCCAGCGCAAAAACGGCCATCAGCCGCGCGGGCTTAAATAGAAATGAAGGAAGAAAGGTTATTAATTTATTGGGGGGGGGGGGGGGAAATTTTTAATATTTTTTTTTGCCGTTCTTTTCCCCTTAAACCCCCCCGAAAACCCCGTTTTTTTTTTTTAAACTCATCATTTTTTTTCCCCCCAAAAATTTATACAAAAAATAACTACCCTTTTAACTTTCCCCATTATTCCGGTTTTTTAA
>SDBV01006819.1_pt1 | contig 15730 bp, 15 predicted proteins | sample 2277081 | NCBI WGS metagenome assembly SDBV01 (sample SAMN10402039, study PRJNA504765) | marine sediment metagenome | isolation source: marine sediment core GS10_PC15, 223 cmbsf | place: Arctic Ocean: Southern Knipovich Ridge | collected 2010
CGCCAAATCCTGAGTGGGTTGAGCTTTGAATTGAATGAAATCGATGAAATTTGTGAAATCATCGCTCACCATCACCGGCCGGGTGTGATAGACACTCGGAACTTCAAAATACTCTATGATGCCGACTGGTTGGTGAATTTGAGAGACGAGCATGATATCGGGGATAAGGATAAACTGAAGCATATTATAGATAAGGTCTTTCTCACGCCAGGTGGCAAGGCTCTGGCCAGGGAGATTTACCTGCCGATTCGAGACCGAGGAAAGGAGGAAGAGCCTGAGTAAGCCGATATATCTTGATTACAATGCTACCACTCCGGTAGACCCACGTGTTTTTGAAAACATGCGCCCATACCTGGAGGAGCATTTTGGTAACCCCTCCAGCAGCTACGGGTTAGGCCAGCATGCCAGAGAGGCAGTGGAAGCCGCCCGGGAACAGGTGGCACGGTTAATTGGCGGCACCGCTGATGAGGTCGTTTTCACCGGTGGGGGCAGCGAAAGCAACAACCAGGCCATAATGGGCGTGGCGCTGGCCAATGTCCAAAAAGGAAGACACATTATTACCTCCCGTATTGAGCACCCTTCTGTGCTGGATACCTGTAGCTACCTGAAGGAGAGGCTTGGTTTCAGGGTTACCTATCTCCCGGTAGATGGACATGGAGTGGTAGACCCGGAGGACGTTCGCCATACCATCGCTGAAGATACAGTGCTCATTACTATCATGCATGCCAATAATGAGGTCGGCACCATCGAGCCTATCGAGGCCATCGGGGCGATTGCCCGGGAGCGAGGGGTATTGTTCCACACTGATGCTGCCCAGTCCTGTGGCAAAATTGAAGTCGGTGTAGACCGGCTGAATGTAGACCTGTTGACCATCGCCGGGCACAAGTTATATGCCCCTAAGGGTGTTGGTGCCCTGTTTATCAGGAGCGGGACGCCTATTGACTCCATTATTCACGGCGCTGGCCAGGAGAATAGCCGCCGGGCCGGTACCGAGAATGTGCCTTATATTGTCGGGCTGGGGATGGCCTGCGAGCTTGCTGAAGATATGCTGCCGGACTATGAGACGAGGATGAAGCTTCTCCGCGATGGGCTTTACAGCAAGATTGTTGAGGGGTTGGGGGAGGACAGGGTCAGACTCAATGGACACCCCCGGAAAAGGCTGCCCAACACGCTTAACATCAGCCTCAGTGGGGTGGTGGGAGAGGAGCTACTAGGTCAAATTCCCGAGGTGGCGGCATCTACCGGGGCTGCCTGTCATTCCGGCTCTACCGAGCCTTCTCAGGTGCTGATTGAGATGGGACTCGGCCGAGAGCTGGCCCTGGGTGCGCTCCGCTTGAGCCTGGGGCGGTGGTCGACGGAGGACGAGGTCGGTCTCGCTGCCGAACTCATCATTGAGCGTGCCAAACGTTTGGTGTCTTTATAAAGCCTGGCGAAGACTACAAACAGTTCGGCGATTAACGCCGCCCTGGCTGGCCATCCAAATTTCCCTCAGCTTAGGTCTGGTTTATTCTGCATTGTGACCAAAATCACAGACTGAGCCAGTGCCAGCTGGTTAAAATTAAAGCGTGTGGGGAGTCGTTTCAGTGGGAGGTGAGTGATGAAAATAAAGGAGATTATCGAGCGTGAAGGAAAGAGCATCTCCTTCGAGTTCTTCCCGCCTAAGAATAAGAAAGGCGAGGAGCAACTATTTGGGGCGGTAGGGAAGCTGGAATTATTGAAGCCCGGTTTTGTCTCGGTAACCTATGGGGCCGGGGGCAGTACTCAGACAAACACCAGGCATTTGGTACAGCGTATCAAAGAAGAGACTTCCCTGACGGTGATGCCCCATCTTACCTGTATCGGCCAGAGCCAGGAAGAACTAAAGGGTATTCTTCATGACTACCGGGAGCTGGGCATCGAGAACATCCTGGTGCTCAGGGGAGACCCACCTGAGGGAACAACCGAGTTCGACCCGGAGTATGGTTTGTGTTACGCTAGGGACCTGGTGCAGCTTACTGCTTCCTTCAATGCTTTCGCTATCGGAGTGGCGGTGTACCCGGAGGGTCACCTTGAGTCCACCAGCCTTGAGATGGATGCGGTCTACACCAAGCAGAAGATAGATGCCGGTGCTGACTTTGCCATCACTCAGATGTTCTTCGAAAACCGCTATTTCTATGCTTTTATGGAGAGGATGGGCAAGCTGGGAATCCGTATTCCTATTATCGCCGGCATTATGCCCATTACCAATCTTGAGAAGATAAAGAGGTTTAGCCAGATGTGTGGTGCCACCCTGCCGGTGTCTCTTGTCCGTGCCATGGAGGAAGCGGCCTCTCCGGAGGAGGCCAGGAAGCTAGGTATAGACTTCGCCATAAGGCAGTATGAAGACCTCTGGGACAACGGCGTCCGCTACTTTCATTTTTATACCCTGAACCGTGCTGATGCAGTGACGGAGATACTGACTAACCTTTCCCGGGAGAAACGTAGAGAGCTTAGCTTGGCGGCCTAAGCCATGAAATTTCGGTTGGAATTATATGCAGAATACTGTTTGTCTTTACTTAAACTTATGACTCATCTGAGGAAATAAATTTCGGAGAAGGGCTTCGCCCCTCTCCGAAATGCAATCCAATTTGTTGACGAAGGGGGTGGGGGGGACAGGTTGCCAGATAATTACCCCCGCGCCTCTTTTGATTCGTCTTTAACCGGCGGAGCTTCTTCGGGAGCTTCGACGGCCTCCTCCTCTATCACTTCTTCCTCTACTATCTCTTCCACCTTCTCTATTGGTCGCGAACTAATCTTTACCACCATGTGTTCCGGGTCGTTGAGAACAGTGACCCCCTCCTCTAGCGTGATGTCCCGCACATAGATGGCTTGCTCTGCCTCAGCGAGGGAACTCACATCTAGCTCCACACTGGGGGGGATTTTATCGGGGAGAGCTTCAATGGTCAGGCGGTAAAGCTCCTGCGCCAGCATATTGTCCCTGGACTTCAAGGCCGGTGCCTCTCCGGCCAAAACAATAGGTACCTCTGCCTGTATTTTCTCTGTCATTCTCACCTGGTAGAAATCCACATGAAGTAACTCGCCGGTGAGCGGGTTTCGCTGAGTTTCGCGAACCACAACGTTTCTCGGCTTTTTAGACTTGTCGAGCTTGAGACTGATAATCTTTGTCTTTCCAGCCTCTGCCAAAACCCGCTGAAGCTGTGCCGCCTCACTCTGTAAGGCTAGTGATTCAACGCCGTGCCCGAAGAGGTGCACCGGAATAACTCCCTGACGGCGCAGAAACCTGACTTTCTTACCTAAAATCTCCCGGGTAACTGCCTGTAGTTCTATTTGTTCCATCTGCTCTCCTTTTAGCTAAGCCAGTTAATTATACAGCATTGAACCGGTGTAGCCAAGTTGGTTTACCGGGGCAGTAGTCACGGCTGAGCTGCAAAGTGTGAGGTATCATTCAGGGTAGTGAGCAGAGCCTTGCCGTTGATAACTCGCACCACAGTTAGCGAGGCGTTGTTAATCTCAAACCGGCGATAGATGCTGTTCGATGTGCCGAGAACATGGGCGACTAATACCCTGACCACGATGTCATGGGTCACCATGATAACCTGTTTGCCCTGGTTAGCCGCTAACACCTTCTTAAAAATCCGAATCGCCCGGTCGGTTACCTGCTGGAAACTTTCGCCGTTGGGCATAGTGACATCTGACGGGTCTATTCTCGATTGCCGCCAGAGCTCTGGCCATCTCTGTATAATTTCATCCATATGCAGCCCCTGCCAGTCACCGAGTCGAAGCTCAATCAAGTCGTCTGAGAATTCTACATCGAGTCGGTGGGGTTTGGCTATGATGGCAGCGGTGGTGCGTGTCCTCTGGAGTGGACTAGAGTAGATCGAAGCGATAGGCAGGTTGGCCAGCCGGGGAGACAGGCGCTGTACCTGGCTGTGGCCGACATCATCCAGGTCCTCATCGGACCAGCCCATATAGTAGCCGGTAGTGTTGGACCTGGTTTGCCCATGGCGGACAAGAATTAACGCTGTTGTCATTTATACCTCCAGGTAATGTACGCAATATAACACAATCTCTCCCTTTCTGCCTACCTGTTAGCATATCAGTTAAGTAAGGAGATAACCCATTGTTGTACTTTAATATCAACTGAGAGCCACGCATACCAGAACCCTATCGTGGGTAGGCTGAAAGTTAATGTTGGTGGCGGGCCTGAAAAGGATATTACATTCAAGCTGATTCATAAGCTCTCTGATGAGGGGCTAAGTATTGTGGGAGTTGTGCCAGAATTAAAAGACAGGGACAAAGCATATCGGCAATGACTGTTTGCCGGGTTTTGCCCTGTGAGAGAAATTAGAGTGGATAAATTAAAAATATGAAACGGCAAAATCCCACTGCCCTGTTGGTCGATACCTGCTACTATCCGGCTAGTACTAATAGCGGGCTTAAAATACTCCCTTTGGGGGAAGCCTCGCCATTTATTAAAGAGTACACTCAGGTATACACAGCTATGGCTGGGAGGTTTTCACATGCCGATTAGACTTAATGGCAGAACTTACTACACGACTGCTGAGGCTTGTCGAATGGCTGGGATAAGTAAAAATACCTTTCTCCGCTGGGTTAAAGAAAAGTCATTTGTCGATGTAGCGCAAAGGGACCGACACGGCTGGAGATTATTCTCTCAGGAAGATTTGGGTAGATTAAAGGCTGTGGTCAACAAAGTGATAAAGGTGGAACAATAACTGAAATTGGCAGTGCTTAGCAAAGAAAAAGAAAATGATAATAAAACGCCGAGGTGAAGCATGGAAAAAGTCGATGGCGATGGGGGCATCGTTGATGTCCTGGGATACAGCATCAAGAGAGTTAAATCTGGACTAGATGAGGACCAAGTTATTTCTCTAGTCAAACAGCTGATCGCCGAGCGTGATGTGTTTGCACAGCGTCAGGAGCATCTATCATCGCTGACACGGCTTTACGAAAAGACAATCGCCGAAGCTGACGAATTAGCCAAGCAAATCAAACAGGAAGCTGATGAGCAAGCTCAAGCTGAATATAAAGCTATGCTGGCTAAGGCAGAAGAGCAAAGTGTGCAAATAAGTGAAGAAAAACAAGCCGAGGCTATAGCTATAGCTCAAAAGGAAGCCGAGGCAATCAAAGCCGATGCTCAAAAGCAGGTAGAAGCTTCGCTGAGGGAGAGAGTAGAACAGCTTAAATCCCAACTGAGGGATATAGCCCGACTACTTCATGAAGAGGTCCTGTCTCAATTTGAAAGTGTAATACAGCGGGCGGCAACATTTGAGGTGGAATTTGAGGAGAAGCTATCCGAGCTGGCACGACAGGACGACCAAACAAGTATGAAAGAAGGTGACGGGACCGATACTGGTATCAATTCAGAGGTGATTGTCGAAGCTGTCGCACAAGCTGATACAGAAGATGACTCGGATACCAGCAAGACGGATGAAACAGCACAGGTAACTGAAACGGCCTCGAAAGCTACTGACTACGAGGAATGGGTGGAACTTGAAATCTTGCCTCCAAAGGACCAGGATGAGGTAGATGGGTTAAAAACATATCTTGATGGTTTAGCGGAGGTCAGAACTACCGAGATTATCAGCTTAAGTGAGAAAACTCTGGTTGAAGTTTGTCTAAGCAAGCCGATAGATTTGCTCAAAACACTGCATGGGCTTAGCCAAGTGAAACAGGCCAAAGAGGTCGAGGATGGTGAACAAAGGAAGATTCAAATCACACTTTCTATGTACACCCACTTAGAAGCATCTAAAGATGCGCTACGCAACAAGACTAAGGACATTTTCTCTGGTAGGCGCTAGGTAATGAAAGCAAAAGATGGCCTTTCACAATTCTTCGGTTGATTGGTGTGGTTCAATGCATACTACTATAGCAGATATACGTATGGCTGCCGAATGGTGCCCTATTTTTTGTTTACAGACGATATTGCAAAGACGAACCTAATAAGAAAAAGGTCTTTTTTGAGGCATGTTCTGGCGAGGAAGCCCTCCCCTCCCTTTCAGCTGTCTGGGAGAGACTTGGTTTAGGCACGTTTTTTATAAACCATTACCTTTTTAACGGCTTATGCTTCTTAATTGAGCCCCTATTCACCGTCCGATGCGGAAATGTTTCCAGATGAATTTGCTCTCTGAGGGTTTAAAGGCTGGTAGAATCACGGTTTTTTCTCTGGCAAGGGTTTTATATCTGAGGACGAAAGCCAGCCATCACGCATAGCTAGAGAGACAGCGTGAGCTCTATCATTGGCATTCAGCTTACGAAGGATGGCACTAATATGACTTTTAACCGTTTGCTCACTAATTCTAAGAATATAGGCTATTTGTTTGTTGCTGTTGCCATCGGCAACGTATCCTAGAATTTCTGTTTCTCGATTTGTGAGAGGCGCCACTATGTCTTCCATCGCTTTACCCATAGATGCCATATTTTGAAATTGGTTTAATACATGCCGGGCAACCATAGGTCTGGTCGTTAGGCTGTCATTTATGGGGTACTCGCCACGATAGGCCTGTCTAATGGTGCTAATCAGTACTTCGGCAGTGGCCTTTCTGTTTAGGCAGGCAACAGCAGCAGTTTTGATTACCTCGAAGAGCTCTTCATCGCTGGGGCCATGGCTAAGCATTATTACTTTAATAGTCGGGTAGTTCCTGGCAATTAATCTGATCAATTCAAGTCCACTGTAGGCACCGACATCAGGGCCCAATACTACAATGTCTGGGAGATAGACTTCAATTAGACCCAAGGGGTCCTGAGCATCAAAGTCCAATATATTGAAGTCAGGTTGTTGGGATAATGCAATGCGTACACCACCCCTGAAAAACTCTTGCTCATCAACTATCATCACCGTGATTTTATCCACCCAACTACCTTCCATTCAATTATAATATTTTTGAATGAGTTTAGTCCTGTTTTGGGACTTTGTCAATACCTCGCTTAGTTCTCCGTAGAAATCCGACACTCATCCTCCTTTCTGAGTGGTGTTCTCATTCTTAGCCCCATATGAGGCCGGTGATAATGATAGCGTTCCAGAAACAATTCTACCATCTTCTGACACTCTGGCAAGTCCTTAAGACGGTAATTCTGCCAGCCCAGGCATTCTTTTCGCACCATTCGGTTGAAGCTCTCGATGTATGATTGTTCGTTCTTTCGGTAAGGTCTGGCGATGCGATGGCGGCTGCAGAATGAATGCACTTTACTCTTAAAGTCCGCCTTGAATTCAGGACCTCCGTCGGTCTGAAGCAGATTTACATAACCGCCAAATCTCCTCATCATACTCCGATGGAGAAATCTACAGCCATATTCTGCCGTCAGAGCTGGCGCCAGGAGAATATCAGCTTCCTTACTGGAGATATCAATCGCAGTGAAAGCAAAGAATGCCCCGAAGTCGATGGTATCCATCTGTATTACCTGACGTGGCTTAACGGCCTGGGGTATTGGGCCTCTTTGTTTGTTTTTCTTCCACTTAGACCGCATGACATACTTTTCGGCTAGAAGCTCATAGATTTTAGGTACGGAGAGATGTACACTGTGTTCCTTCACCAGGAAATACTGAATCTTCTGCCCGCAGCAGTCATATTCACGCTCTCTAATTCCCCAAACCCATCGTTTAATTATCGGGTCTACTTGTCTCTTCTTCCGTTCTCCTCTCTTAGCTTGCTTATACTTATCCAAGAAGCCAAGCAGACCCACTCCTTTGATGCCTTTAATCCATAAATGGATAGTCTCATGGTGTTTCCCCAGTCTTTGCGCTATCCGCGTTTTCGGCATTCCCTGTTCATAGAGCTTCCAGCAGAGTACAATCAATGTTTCATTCGTCATGTCCATATTTTACATGGACTGTCGGATATTTACGGAAACATTGCGAAGGTATTGACATACTTGACAGAGGTAGTATAATAGTAGTAACCCGAAAGTAGGGGAGCGATATGTTGTTCGAAGGCCGAAGGTCAAGTATTCAAGTGATAGCGGATATATTGAGGCTGGGTGAAGCTGGCAAGACAGAGATAATGTACAGCGCCAATATGAGTTATTTCCAGCTACAGAAATATCTCGGCTTCATGTTGGAATTAAAACTGATAGATAAGGTAATGGTAGGAAATCCAGTTGTGACCTATAGGGTGACCAAGAAGGGGCTCAGGTTGCTGAGAAATATTGACGGTATTCTGGAAATGCTTGACATAAAGGAAGAGGATTGAGCTCCAGGCTTTTAGAGCTTGTAGGTGAATGTAAAGGTGGGGAAGTGGGGGGCGCTACCATATTTATCATGAAAGGTGGTAGCGTCTAATATTGTCCACTATCGTTGGGCCACATTATTAAAGGAGAGATGTTATGGCGGGAAAAGGCATGCTGATAGTGCCGGCAGAGCTCATTAAGAAAATTAACGATAACCGTGGAGATATGAGCCAGGCTGAATTCATTGATTTTCTGATTGAAAGCCAGCTGAAAGAGGAAACCACCGCCGAGAAGAAGTATGTCACCAGGGAGGAAATTCGTGCTTTCGAGCAGGATATGAAGAAGCTCTTCAAAAGCTTTCTTGACTTCTTTGTGGGCTATGGACTTGAAATGGGCAAACAATCGCCGAAAGTTGAATTTGAAGAGCTAGCCAGTAAGCTAAAAGAGCTTGACGGGAATACGGACTCCGAAGGCAGTGGTAAAGAAGCTACGATTAAGTGGAAATGATATTTAAATATATTTAAAACCCGGGCCTTTTAATTTCCCAAAAGCCGCCAAGTCCCCCTCTTTTTTAAAAAAGAGGGGGACTTCTTATTTACCGCAGGCTGGATAGAACATTGTTCTAGTACTCAATACCTTCCCATAGCCAGCATAGTCTGCAATAGTGCTATGGGAAGGTTTTATGATTTATATAGCTACAGGCATTTTCGGTTTCATAGTGATGCACTTATGTGATGTTGTCTCCCTGAAAAGGATTCGAGGTGCAAAACCAGTTACCTGGATAGTAGGCAGTGGCTTGTTAGTGTACTCACTTATCATGATGTCCCTGGCTCCGGATAGGCTGCCGCTGCCGATGTGGTCAACCTGGCTGGGCTGGGGGTTGCTTCTAATATCCCTATTTGCATTGATGTACTCCCTTTTTATTAATCTTCCCTTTCGCAAGACATATATTGCCACTGGCGTTGGAGATAAGTTAATAACCACCGGGCTCTATGCCTTAGTTCGCCACCCATGGGTTCACTGCTCCGCCCTTCTCCTGCTATCCCTTATCCTGGTTTCAAAGTCAAGTCTATTACTTATCGCCTCACCAATCTTCATTCTGCTGAATATTCTGCTGGTGGCTATTCAAGACAAGTTCTTCTTTGGCAGAATGTTCGCTGAATATGACCGCTACCGGAAGGAAACACCGATGCTTATACCAAATAGAAAGAGCATCAACGCCTGTGTAAGAACCCTAAAAACTAGAGCCTAGTATTTCTGGCTAAAGGAGGTCAAACCAATGGCCAAAGAAGCGCTTTTATGAGAACCCTCAGTAAAACCGGAGCCTAAAAATATTGACTAAAGGAGAGAAAAGAAATGACTACAAAGGCGAAACAGCCTAAGAAAAAGACCATAGAATTGGAACAGCTTAAAGAAAAGACCACTGAAGTAGAACCGCGTTGGAAAGAGTCCACCGAATTGGAATTGTTTAAGCAAGGTAGGTATGAGGAGCTATGGAGCCGGTGCTGCGGGTGGATTGACCTTAGCCTAGAGGAGGTTATGAAGATTCAGCGGCGGCTACTCCTGGAACAGATAGGGCTACTCAAGAGGTGTGAGTTGGGCGGGGTATTGATGGGTGGCGCCAAGCCGAGAACTGTGGAGGAGTTCCGAGAGCAGGTGCCGCTGACCACCTACAAAGATTACGCACCATACCTGCTGAAGAAAAAGATGGATACGCTGCCAAGAAAGCCATTACTGTGGCAACATACCTCAGGCAAGTCTGGGGAGTATGACTTTAAGTGGAGCCCAATTACTACCAGACAGTGGGAGGAGGTAGAGAGTACGCTAATCGCCCTTTTATGCTTTTGTACCTGTAAAAAAAGGGGGGAGTTTAATTTCAAATTGAATGATAAGTGTCTTTATGGTGCCGCGCCTCCTCCCTATGTTACTGGCAACGTATGGCGGCATGGTTTCAGTCAGTTTCTCGACTTCTTACCGCCGTTGGACGAGGCGGAAACAATGTCCTTTGCCGAGAGGTTTCAGAAAGGGTTCAAGTTAGCTCTATCTGATGGAATGGACTTCTTTTCCTCCATGCCCAGCGTAATGGTTGCTGCCGGTGAGCGCTTTAGCCAAGGGGGCGGGAAGAGGGATATCAAAGCTCTGCTACGGCAACCAAAGATGCTACTTCGGATAATGAGGGGAGTGATTAAAAGCAAGCTGGCCGGCCGTCCAATGCTACCTAAAGATGTTTGGTCGCTCAAGGGCTTAATAACAGGTGGCTCCGATGGTTCAGTGTACCGGGAAAAAATCATGAAAATGTGGGGCAGGTACTCTCTGGACCTCTATTGCTCCACTGAGGCTATGGTGATGGCCTTCCAGACCTGGGACTATCAGGGGCTAACCTTTTACCCCTCTTTGAACTTCTTTGAGTTCATCCCCGAGGAGGAAAGTATTAAATCCAGGGAAGACCCCACATATCAGCCATCAATTGTTATGCTCGATGAGGTCAAGCCTGGAGAAAATTACGAGCTGGTAATTACAAATTTCCACGGCGGTCCGTTTACCAGATACAGGCAGGGCGATATGATTAAGATAACAGCACTGCGCAACGAACAGCTCAACATAGATATCCCGCAGATGGTGTATCACTCCCGTGTGGATGATATGATTGACATTGCCGGCTTTACCCGGTTAACCGAAACAATTATCTGGAAGGCTTTAGAAAACACCGGGATAGCCTACGAGGACTGGGCAGCGCGCAAGGAGCTCAAGGATAAACCGGTATTGTGCCTGTACCTTGAACCCAGGGAAAGTAATCATCTTACTGCCGATGAAGTAGCCACCCTGGTCCACGAGCAACTGAAAATAATGGACACACCCTACTCTGAGCTGGAGGCATACCTGGGGCTGAAGCCACTAGAGGTTACATTGGTTCCTCAGGGTGCCTTTCAGAGATATATGCTGAAGCAGCAGGCAGCCGGTGCTGAGCTGGGTCGCATGAAGGTGTCCCATATCAACCCGACTGACGAGACTATAGATTTTCTGGTCGGTGGGGCTCCCCAAGTAACAGTACCTAGCAAGGAAGAGCGCCAACCGGAGGCAGTCTCCAGAAGATAGATTAATCGCCGTGTAAGCTCCACTCTTGCCCTCCTCTTCTCTGACGGAGAGGGGGGCATTTTATTAGAAGAGGCGAAGCACCCATCCTGAACTTCCTCTCCTGGTTACTACTTTATGTAAAACCATACTATATTCCTATTGACAACGATAAAGCTATGAGGCATAATGGTTTCTACTAAGATAATATTAACATAATATCAAGAAGAGGAATTTCCAGATGAATCCGTGGGCCATACTACCGCTCGTAAGCTTTTTAGCCTATGTCGCCTTGCTCATACTGGTCTTACAACAGGGCAAAACACGAGCAAATAAGGTATTTGCTCTGTTTCTATTTGCCTCCGGAGCATGGAGTATTAGCGCTTTCATGCTCACCTACAACACCTCGGCCTCTACCCAGGCTCTAATCTTCTGGAACGATATGGTTTTGGTAGGCGTTATATGGTCAATAGCCGGTTACTACCATTTCATCAGGGCGTACGATAATAAACCGGCTGGAATCGTGGCATATGCCGGATATGCGTTTGCTCTAACTACCCTGGCACTTTCTTTCTTTGGTCTTGTAGTCAGGGATGCCTATATGGTTGGTGGCTACCTGTACCACGATGTGGGACACTGGGATAACATTCTGATGTTCACCATTGTGCCCTTGCTAGCTTTCACAATGTTTCTGCTGGTGCGGAGATACCGCCGGTCAAGAGACCCCGTTGACCGCAATAGAATATTGTACTTGATGGTCGGCTGGGGATTAGTTTCGTTTTACAGCCCTATCAATGCCAATATACCACTTCTAGCCCTCTTACCCACCGACCATATCGCTACCCTCGGCAATGCCTTAATAATTACCTATGCCATCAGCAAATATCAGTTGCTTGACATCAAGTTCGTGGTCCGAAGAGGACTGGGTAATATTGTCTTCCTTACCGGCATCGGCGGCCTCTACACAGGCGCCATATTGCTGGCACTCAGGCTATTAGCTGGACAGATAGTCCTCAGCACTGTAGTAGCAGTAGCCATTGTCACCCTTTTGCTGGGTCCGCTGGCTCGCCCGGCAAGGCTTTTAATTCTGGAGCAGGTAGACCGTATCTTTTACCGGGGAACCTATCAGTATCGTCAAGTACTGCTCAGCTTCAGGAGTAAAATGGGTAATATCCTTAACTTGAATGACCTGGCTAACGAAATGTTACTTGCCATAAACCAAGCACTACACCTCACTCGGGCTAATTTACTATTCAAAGAACTTGATAGTGGTGATTTCACCACCCAGTTTACCTACCCTGAAGCTGAAGGAGAGTTAAGTAATGAGCTTAGATTTAAGGCTGATAACCCTATCATCACCTGGATGGATAAAAAAGGCGACTCTCTTAGCCCAGAGCAAATTGATAGCATTCCGGAATTTAAGGGGCTATGGCAGGCCGAAAAAGAACAACTAACCAAGGCTAGCTGGGGACTTTTATATCCCGTTAAGAGTCGGGGTAAGCTGATTGGTATTCTAGCCCTGGGGAGAAAGCAGTCAGGTAATATTTACTCTCACGAAGATATACAACTGGTGACGACCATAGCTAATCAAGCTGGCATCATCATAGAAAATGCTCAACTTTATACCCAAGCTACAATAAGGGCCAATACTGACGGGCTGACCGGCTTATATAACCACCGCCATTTCCATGAACGACTCGACCAGGAAATTGCCAGGGGTTCACGCTTTGGTAATTCCTTCTCCCTGATAATGCTGGATGCCGACGCTTTCAAGACCTATAACGATAGTCATGGGCATGTAGCCGGGGATGATATTCTGCGCAAAATTGCGATGTACATTAATATGTCAGTTCGCAGCTTAGACATGGCTTTTCGCTATGGAGGAGATGAGTTTGCCGTCATTTTGCCTGAGGCAAAGCTTAGTGACGCTTACAACGTGGCAGAGCGTATTCGGAAAACAATAGCTGCCAAAACAAGCTCCATGGCTACGCCGATAACCGTTAGCCTCGGCATAGCTAATTGGCCGGATGACGGTGTGATGAGAAAGGAAATTATCTCTCGTGCCGATGCCGCACTATACCGTGCTAAACAACTCGGGACAAATCGGACATACTTATCCTCGGAAGTGACGGACTCAGCTACTGACCCTATTAGCATAGAGCTTGAGGCGCGGTCAAGAGCGCTGAGTATAATCTATGCGCTGGCCGCCACCGTGGATGCGAAGGACCACTATACCTACGGACATTCTAAAAAGGTTAGTGACTATGCAATGGCGCTGGCGGAGGCGCTGGGCTTGTCTCAGGACAGGATTGCTACAATGCGTGCCGCTGGCTTGCTACACGATATCGGCAAGGTCGGCATCCCTGATGCTATACTCAATAAAAAAGGGCCGCTAACTGTAGAGGAATGGAAGCCGATTAAAGCCCACCCTAAGCTGGGTGTAGAGATACTCAGGCATGTTATGGATTTAGCCAAGTGCTTACCGGCTATTTTGCATCATCATGAACACTATAACGGTGGTGGCTATCTTTCCGGTTTAAAGGGCGATAATATTCCTCTGGAGGCTCGCATTTTGTCTATAGCCGATGCTTATGATGCCATCACTTCTCCTCGACCTTACCATCAGGAGCTATCATCACGGCAAGCAATTAATGAGCTGAGACGCTGTGCTGGAACTCAGTTTGACCCTGAGATGGTAAGCGTCTTCTGTAAGATTATTGAGCAAACTCACCCGAAGAGGCTGGAAATAAAGTAAGACAGCCAACCCCTTTTACGCAGCGCATTGATGGCACACCTATTTCAGTTTGTAATCTGATAACAGAACTTAAGATGTACTTTTTAGAAGTGCTAAATGGGTTGCCTCTGATGCACTACGAGAACTGGCCAGCGAGGCGGTTCAACGAAGATTGCGGGGTTAAAGATGTCATTGTATATTGGCACCTCCGGCTGGTCTTATCCTAAAGGGAAGGGCACGTGGACTGGCTGGTTCTATCCCAAGGGCAGGGTTAACGAGCTTGCATATTACAGCCAGTTCTTCGGTGTGGTGGAAATTAATAGCTCTTTCTACAGACCAGTAAACCCCGAAATTGTATTTAACTGGCTCCGCCGGGTACCGAACAACTTTCTCTTTACGGTGAAGCTGTGGCAGAAATTCACTCATCCGAAGATGTATGAGCAAGCCACCGGCAGTGAGGCCATAATATCACAAAAGGATGTCGACTTGTTTAATGATAGCATTGAACCGTTATTTAACTATGGTAAACTGGGTGCTCTCTTAGCGCAATTTCCACCCAGTTTTAAGAATGATAGTTACGGGCGCCAGATACTAAGTGCAATTATCGAGACATTCGGTCAGTACAGGCTTGCGGTTGAACTAAGGCATCGCAGCTGGAGTGATGACCAGGATAGTGCCCATTTTCTAAAGGAAAACAATGTCGCCTGGGTGCAGGTTGATGAGCCGAAATTTCGATCCTCAGTGGCAAGGGAAATACCCTTAACCTCTGATATGGCTTATTTCCGTTTTCATGGTAGGAATGCAGAAATGTGGTGGGGGGGAGATAGTGAAACTCGTTACCAGTATTTATATTCGTCTGAGGAAATAAATGAGCTCGCCAGGAGAGTGAAAGCTGCCACTGAACAGGCTAAGCTGACCTTTGCCTTTTTTAATAATCACTGGCAGGGATATGCGCCTCGCAACGCCATTGATATGATGAGAACCCTGGGGTTGCCCGTAAGAGAGCTACCCATTCAAGTGATGTTACCTGATAACGCGGCTGAATCATAAATTTTAACCTGGGCATCTCAACTAGATTGTTAGCGTAGAGCCAGTTCTACCGCTCACTGTATCCAGCGTTAAGCCCAGTCAGGAAGTGAGTAATGTCCTCACGCCTGAACCTGCGGTCACCACGCCGGGTAATACGGTAGGCTCTTATAATCCCCTGGTCGCTCCACCGTCTCACCGTGTTGCCATGGATATTGAGAAGCCTGGCTACCTCTCTTACGGTTAGCATTGGCTCCATGTGTTTTTCACTTGTCATTTCTACCACAATATACCCCTTAACTTACATATCTTATGATAACCTGCTCGAACCTCCCAGGCAATCACCTGAATGGGCTAATTTGAGTGGTGAAATAGTATTAGGTAAGAAGTCTAGGAAGTGGTAAGAAGAGCTAAGTTGGGTTATTGACTTTCGCCAGATGGCGGTGGCCTGCCCCTCTGGAATCCCTTCCCACTCCTGCAAAAATATATCATGAGGCGGGGGGGGGGGGGGAAAAAGATGGGGGGCTATGGGAAAACCCTGGGTTTTACCGGGGGTTTGTCAATATTTTCCCATTTTTGCTCAAAAAGCCCGGGGGGGGGAAGGGCTTGGTTATTTATCCATCAGCCCCCATTTCTGGGCGGGGTTCCAGGTTGGGGGATTACCCCAACCCGTAAGCAATACCAAAAGGAATTGCTTTGGTAAGGGGGTCTCTTGTATGTGTAGGGTGGTGGGTG
>SDBV01006820.1_pt1 | contig 15730 bp, 15 predicted proteins | sample 2277081 | NCBI WGS metagenome assembly SDBV01 (sample SAMN10402039, study PRJNA504765) | marine sediment metagenome | isolation source: marine sediment core GS10_PC15, 223 cmbsf | place: Arctic Ocean: Southern Knipovich Ridge | collected 2010
AGGAGACGTTATTTAGGGTTGATAGTATTAAATTAAAAGGTTCATGCTTAACTTCTAAAGAATTCGGAAGAAGAGTTTGATCCTTTAAGATATCCATAGCTTTGATATAAGCTTTTTTAGCAGTATCGATAGCTCTTCTATCATCATAATCATGAGCAGGGCAGGTCTCATCAATCGTTGTATTATCCTTATCTTGAAGCTTTAATACATCTTTAATTTCAGTTGTAACAGTTTTAATTTTGCCGTCTTTTGGGTATTTATAGACTAATTTTAATTCTATCTCTTTTTTAGTAGTTTTAGTGCCATCTGCATTTTTTACTTCAACATCTTGAGGAACGGATTCAATAATGCTTAGATTGTTTAATGTTTTAATTTCAATGGAATGTTCAGATTGAAGGGCTGCAATACCATGGCTAAGCATTGTTCCAATTAAGGCAGCAACAGCTCTTTGAGAACCTGGCGATGGTTTATTATCTACTTTAGCTATTTCTGTTATTATGTTGTATGTTCTGCCATTAAATTTTATCCTAGCCGGTTCTGTCACAACTTCAGGTGCGGGAAGTGATGGGGAGCGGATTGCGGGTGGTTGTGGTTGAGAGCCCGGTCTGCCGGACAGGCCTTGAGCAGCTCGTTGTCGTTCAAATTCTTGTAATCTTTGCAATTGAGCTGGATCTCCAGGACTTCCAAGTGGTGGTGGTGGTGGTGCCATAAATTAACCTCTATTTATTTTAGTTTTATTAAATTAATATTAAGTATTATTATATATGATTAATTTGAATTATTCAATAAAATTATATTAATTTATTATTAATATTTTGTTAAATATGTAATTATAACTTATCTTAAGGAAGTTGCATTTTTAGTTGATTGTTAAGTCGAAGATAGTTAATATCTTATAAAAAACTGAAAAAAATATATGGAAAATTTATATAAGTCTATCTTGATCTATGGCCCGCCAGGGGCTGGCAAAGGAACCATAAGTCAAGTCTTAAGTCTCTCAGAATCAGTGTTTCATCTGTCTACGGGGGCTCTTTTTAGATCTATTGATCCCAATTCTGAGAAGGGCAAAATGATAAAAAGCTATATCGATAAAGGCAATCTACTCCCAGATGGGCTAACAGTCGATCTTTGGCATGAATATGTAGAAGATCAAATTAAGCTAAAAAAATTTAAAAAAGAGCAATATCTACTGCTCGATGGAATTCCAAGGACTTTGAAGCAGGCAGTTTTGTTAGAGAAATACATCCAAGTTGAATATATCATCGTTTTACAAATAGAAGATACGGATAAACTCATCGCTCGGCTGAAGAATAGAGCAAAAATTGAGGGTAGAATGGATGATCTCGATGAGACCATTTTAAAGAAAAGAATGGATATTTATCTTCAAGATACAACAAAACTTTTGAAGCATTACCCTCAAAGTAAAATTTTTAATTTTAATGCAGATCAAAAAAAACTGGAAGTTATCAAAGACGTTTTAATGAAATTTGCCAGTATTTAGATCTAAATTAATTTTTAAAAACAATTCTTTATAATACAATTTATTTTAGTTTATAATAAAGTTTATTATTTATAATGCTAATGTTATAATGTATTAATAAATAACATTGTAATAGTATTAGGTTTAAAATAAAATGAGTTTAAAACTAAGTAATAGTTCCTTTTTATCTTCAAATAAAATCAAGACATCTAATATAGATTATTTTCAATTAGATGATGGCCTTACTATCTCCGCAAAAGAGATCAGTATTTTGCCAGATGGTTATAAAAAAAATATTGAAAACCTTTTTTCAAAAGTAACCAATAATGCTCAAATTCAAAAAGAGATTAAAAAAGAGGGGGCAAATTCACTTACCTTTACAACTCAAAGAGGTAAATTGCTTTATAGGTTAGATGGGAAGAGACAATATCAATCTATTAAAGATCAAAGAGTGCAAAAAACTTTTCAAAAGTTAGCTAAAAATATAGCTAAATATTTAAAAAATATTGGGGCTATAAAAGGCAATTCTTTGAGCATAACAAGAGCAGATCAGAAAATAATTAAAACAAGACCTTTTAGTGCAAAAATAATTTCTAGCAAAGACAAAAAAGTAGCTAGAGAAAAACCATCAGCTATTTGCAGCTCAACAGCTATATATGTAAAAAAAATCTTAAAAAAAGATTCTGAATGGTCTCTATGGGCGGTTTGGTTTAGTGATATTAAATCGTCAATAGTATCATTTCTTAAAATGCTAGGCACAAATTTATATAATCTCTTTAAGAAAATAGGTATTGATATATCAAAACTTCCGAGAGTCTTGCAAGGTTGGGATGATTGGTTAGGATATTTAATAGCCGGTATTGGACTTTATAATGGTATTGAAACTTATAAAGGTTCCAATAAAATCGGAGATCAAGAGGGTAGAACCGATGGTATTCACAGGATCATTCGAAATGCTGTAGCATTTATTGGTGCGACAGTGGATTGGGTTGGAAAAGCGCTGCCTGTTATCGGCTATATGATAGCAAAATTTGTTTTAGACGTTGTAGCATCTTCAATTTTTGCTTTTGTAACTCTTTATTCTACAGCTAAAAATGGTTATTTAACATATAAAGCCAAAAAATTCCAATCAAAAATAAATAGCTATTTAAATAATGATAATTTAAGCGAAGAGCAAAAAAGAATAGCCATTTTAAAATTTTTAAAAAGTAAATTAAGAGTTTCTAAAGCTAAATCTCTTAAAATAATCAATGAAATCAGAAAGAAACACCCTGAATTATCTGATATAGAAGTTCAAAAGCTTGCTCATGAAAAAATTAAAAATCTTGTTCTTACCAAAGATAAAGTCTTTAAAAGAAGGGTTGGTTCTAAAATTGGAGCGGTTATCCAAGATAATATTAAAGAGATTTTAAATGATCCGAATAATACTTTAAACATAGAAAAAGCTAATCTAATTTTTAATAAAGTTAGATCTAAAAATGCTATAACGATTCATGAAAATAAATTGTATATGGTTGCAGCAATGCTGCAAGGTTTAGATATATTTTTATTCTTATTTTTACCTTTTTCTTGGCCACTTTTGATTCCTGGAATTATATCTACTTTGATATATGTTGTTTTGACCGCTCAGAGCTTTTATAGAAGTAAATATAAAAAAGTCGATCAAGATATAGAAACAGATAAATCTGGAAAAAGAAATATCTATCCAATTTTAAGCGCTGTTTAAAATATCTTTTTTTATCATCTTTTTTTTTGTACAATAAAAATATGGATGATTTAGATTTACATATCAGAGGATTTTTAGCATATATTGAAACAGAAAAAGGCCTATCTGCAAATACTGTAGAGGCTTACTTTAGAGACATTAGATTCTTTAAAGATTTTTTGATGAAAAAATCTATTAATAGATTCAAAGATGTCAAACAAGTAGATTTTATTGAATATCTAAGCTCTTTAAAAACAAATTACTCTTCATCTTCTATTGCCAGACTTTTTATTACCCTGAAAGTGTTTTTTAGATTTTTAAAAAAAGAGGATGTCATAAAAACTGATGTTACAAGATATTTAGAGATTCCAAAAACTTGGCAATTTTTACCATCTGTTATGACATTTGCAGAAGTAGAAAGCCTTTTAAAGCAACCCGATGTAAATGGGTTTATCGGCGCTAGAGATAAAGCGATTATCGAGACTCTCTATGCAACAGGTATTCGTGTAACAGAGGCCTGTAATATTAAAATAATAGATGTTAATGATAATTTTATAAAAGTTAACGGTAAAGGTAAAAAACAAAGAATTGTTCCAATCGGAAAAAAAGCGATAGAAGCTATCGATTATTATCTTCTAAACTTTAGAAAAGATGCCAATATAAAGTTTTTATTTATTACAAAAAATAAAAAACAAATAGATAGAATTACCATCTATAATAGAATCAAATTTTATGCAAATAAAGCCAATATTAAAAAAAATATATCGCCTCATACTTTGAGACACTCTTTTGCCACCCACCTTTTAGAAAATGGAGCCGATCTAAGACTTATTCAAGATATGCTCGGTCATGAAGATATATCAACAACTGATAAATATACCCATATTTCAAAAGCTCATCTAAAAAGAGCTTTCGAAAACTTTCATCCAAGACCTTAGATTATTTTTTGATTTTACTTAAGAGAAGCTTATTAACAATTGCAGGGGAAGCCTTGCCTTTAGTTAGTTTCATCACTTGGCCAACTAAAAAAGCTAAAGCTTTATCTTTGCCTTTTAAATAATCTTCAATAGATTGAGGATTATCTTTTAAGACTTGATCAACTATTTTTTCTATCTCAACCTCATCTGTTAGAGGTTGATAATTTGGATTGTCTTTTACGATTTTTATAGGATCTTTTGTCGGGTCTTTGATCATCTCATCAGCTACACTTTTAGCAATTTTACCAGTTATGGTATTTGAATCAATGAGATTTACAAGCTTGGCAATATGCTCAGCTGGGATATTAATAGTAAAAAGTGTTTTATTTATCTCTTTTAATTTGCCAGGAAATTCAATGGTTATTAAATTGCTAAGAAGTTTTGCTCTCTTACATGATTTCAGGGCTTGTTCAAAATAATCTGAGAGTTTTTTGTTATTTATTAAAATCGATGAATCATATTCACTCAAATTTAGCTCTTGAGTATATCTCTTAAAACGTGAATGGGGTAGCTCGGGCATCTTATTTTTAATCTTTTCAATATCTTCTTTCGTAATAACAATAGGGACGAGATCAGGTTCTGGAAAATATCGATAGTCTTTAGCTGTTTCCTTTTTTCGCATTAAAATAGTTTGTTTTTTCTGAGAATCCCAGCGATAAGTTCCACTTGTTATAATTTTTTCATGAGGAGTATTAGGATTTTGTTCATATAATCTTATCTGTCTTCTAATTTCAGCTTCGATTGCCATTTCTAAAAAATTAAAAGAGTTCATATTCTTAATTTCTATTTTTGTCCTAAACTCTTTTGTATTTTTAGGTCTAACTGAAACGTTCGCGTCAATTCGTAAAGAGCCTTCTTCCATCGAACAATTTGAAGCATCTAAATAATGCATGATAGATCTAATCGTCATTGCATAAGATGAAGCCTCTTTAGGGGTATGTATACAAGGCTTTGAGACGATCTCTAAAAGAGGGGCTCCGGCTCTATTAAAATCTATGCCAGCAAAAGTGTCGAAATGTTTTAACATGCCAGAATCATCTTCTAAATGTGCCTCTGAGATCTCAAATGTTTTTGTTTTTCCTCCAACATCGCTAACAACAATCCCATCTGTAATAATAGGATGGTAAAATTGAGTGATTTGAAAGTTTCTGGGACTATCTGGATAAAAATAAGATTTTCTATCAAAAGTTGTAAGATTGGCAATCGTAGCATTGACAGCCAGTCCAAATGAAATAGCCTTGTTGATAGCTTCAACATTTAGTACCGGCAGAGCTCCTGGTTGACCTGTACATACCTCCGAAATATTAGTATTAGGTTCATCTCCAAAATGATTAGCAGCAGAACTAAAGAGTTTTGATTTGGTATTTAATTGAACATGGATCTCAAGGCCAATTATAGGCTCCCACATGCCATAGGCAGTATCATCGCTCATAGATGCTCCTTATCAAATAATGGGGGGATTTTGTTTGATTTAATAGCTTTTTCAAAGATATTAGCATGCTGAATTATCTTTACATCTTGCAGCGCTGGAGCAGAGAGCTGAAAAGCTAGAGGCATATTATTACTATCAAATCCTGATGGCAATGATATCGCAGGAAGACCAGCTAAATTAGCCGAAACAGTAAATAGATCTTGCAAATACATTTCGATTGGATTGGCAATAGCTCCAATTTTAAAACAAGAGCTCGGTGTTGTTGGCATAGCAACAAAATCGCAAACTGAAAAAGCTTTTTCAAAAGCTTGAATTATTAAGGTTCTTACCTTTTGTGCTTTTTTATAATAAGCATCGTGATATCCAGCTGATAGCACATAGGTTCCAAGCATTATTCTTCTTTTTACCTCTGCTCCAAAACCCTCATCTCTAGAAAGCTCGTAGATCTCTTTTAAGGTTTTAGCGTTTTTAGATCTCTTCCCATATCTAATCCCATCAAATCTTGCTAAATTAGTCGATGCTTCGGCTGTTGCTAAAATATAGTAAACAGCAATGGAGTATTTCAAAATATCCAAATCAATATCAATAATTTTTGCACCAAGATCTTTTAAGATTTTTAATGAATTATCAAAGTTTTGTCGAATACCTGGTTTCAAATCTTTTAAAAAATTTTGAGGCACCCCAACCTTGATATTTTCAAAAGATACTTTTTTATTATCTAAATAACTCTCTTTTGGCAGATCTAAACTCGTTGAATCTTTGTTGCAGTGTCTACCTATAACTTCCATAATAAGAGCTATATCATCAATGCTATTGGCCATAGGCCCTATCTGATCAAAAGAAGAACCAAAGGCAACAAGGCCATATCTAGAAACTCTTCCATAAGTAGGTTTATACCCAATAATTGAGCAAAAAGCAGCAGGCTGCCTGATCGATCCGCCTGTATCAGATCCAAAGCTAATAGGAATGAGTCTCGCAGCTACCGCCGCCGCAGAGCCGCCCGATGAACCTCCTGGTACACAGCTCAAATCCCAAGGATTTTTGGTCGGAAAAAAACTGGAATTTTCACAAGAAGTGCCCATGGCAAATTCATCTAAATTGGTTTTGCCAAGTATTATAGCTCCTTCTCCTTCTAATAGCTCTACTAAGGTTGAATTGAAAACAGCTTTGTAATTTGTTAAAAATTTAGATCCACAAGTGGTAATCTCATCTTTTATATTCATATTATCTTTAATAACGAGAGGAACAGATGCTAATTTGCCAATCGGTTGATTGTTTTTTAATTTCTCATCGAGCTCTTTAGCTCTATTTAAAGCTCTTTTAGATAAAACATTTATAAAACAATTTAGATCTTTATCAAACTTAGCTATCCTTTTTAAAAAATAATTTGTAATCTCAACAGCGCTTATCTTTTTTTCTAAAAATAAGTCTCGAAGCTCTAGGGCTGATTTTCTATACATTTTTTTAACCTATTCACTAGAAGGGAGTATTTCAGGAACCTTAATCATTGCGGCTACTTGATCAGGAGCGTTTTTTAAAAAATCTTCCCTATCAAGAGAATTTTTTACCACATCCTCTCTAAAAACATTTTTTTGCATATCCATCAAAACATAGTTACAAGGATCCACCCCTTTTGTATCAATCTCATCTAGCTTCTCGACATAATCAAGTATCATTTTTAGTTTAGAGGAAAAATCCTCAACTTCTTGAGGAGTTAATTTGATTTTACATAAATCTTGAAGAGCCTCTAATGAATCTTTGTCAAAATCAGACATTTTAAAAAACCCTTAATTTTGTAGAATGTAATTTTAATTAAAATCTCAAAATAAAGCAATTTAATTCCTTCTAACAAACCCCTTTTGTGTTAGATAAAATAAGAACCATAAGTCTTTTATAAAAAAAAAGTAATGACAAGGAAAAATAAATTTTTTACTATGCTATTTAAAGACTTATTAACTATTTGGAGGATTTAAATGAGAATAATTCGTTTCATTGTTCTGCTTCTTATTTTGATCGGGGCTATTAATTGGGGCCTCTGGGGAGCATTTCAATATGATGTTATTCAAGATCTTTTTGGTTCAGATCAATCAACATGGGCAAAAATTGCCTATATCATTGTAGGTCTTGCTGGAATATATGGTATCAGCTTCTTGTTCTCTAAAGGAACTTGCGGATATGGTTCTTGCTGCGAAAAAGAAAATAAAGAATAAATTAAACAATTGGATGCAAACTACAAGTTTGCATCCCTATATTTATAGGTGCTTTTATGGCAAATAAAAATGCAAATCCGTTATTTACTATGTGGTTGCGGCCAATGATAACCATTAGAAATATCGTTAAAACAAATCCCAAAATGGGCTTTTTTTTCTTGGGATCTATCTGGTTTTTGCAGTTTTTTTTCATACTTCAAACCTATTATTCTATCAATTTTCCAGTCCATTGGATTGTGTCACTTATAATTGCTATCATAATAGCGCCTTTCATCGGTGCTATCGCTTTTTACTTTTTTGGTTGGGTTCTATACTTTACAGGTAAATGGCTTGGAGGCAAAGCTCCGCAGTTGCATACTAGATGCGCTTTTGCATGGTCTAGAGTTCCCTTGATAATCGATCTAATCATGTGGCTTGTCATTTCTTTTTTTGTAGCGGAAATTATATTTGTCACAGCTCCTATCGGCATGTCCTTCATTTTTATTAATTTAGTCACCTATGCAACAGGCATTTGGTCTTTTATTCTATTGGTAGGTGCGATTAGAGAAATACAAAAATTTTCAGTTGGCAGGGCCATTTTTAATGTGATTCTAGCTTATTTAATATTTTTGTTTCTTTTTGTTATTTTTAGAATTATTTTTTAATTAATTTATTTTTTTTCAGATTTATCCTTGAATAAAATGTTTGTTTACTTAATTAAGGTAATTAAGAGCCCAGAATATTCAAGGAGGATGAATGGCAAGTTTTAATCCATGGCTTTCAATGTGGGTAAAGCCAAAAAAAACTATTCAAAAAATTATTGAAATTAACCCCAACTTTAGACTTTTTTTTCTATCAGCTATTTATGGATTTATCTCTCTCATAAGTTCCTCTCAAAGTTTTACTCTTGGCTATCATTTGCATTTTTTATGGATTATTCTAATAAGCATCGTTTTATCATCTCTTTGGGGATATACCATATTCTCTGTTGCCTCGTTTTTTGCATACTTTACCGGTAAATGGTTAAAAGGAGCAGCCAAATATCAAGAAGTAAGATCAGCTTTAGCCTGGTCAAGCATTCCTATGATAGGCAATCTGTTTTTATGGATTTTATTATTTATAGTCTTTCATACAGCGCTTTTACAAGATTTTCCAGGCACCTTTATTTTAACAAGCGTTCAAACGAGCTTTTTGTTTGTTGTTCTTTTTATACAATTGCTTTTAAGTATCTGGATTTTAGTCTTATTTATAAATGCACTCGCTCAAGTTCAAAAATTTTCAATCGGAAAATCAATTTTGAATATTTTAATTGCTGCCGTAATCTTTGGAGCAGTATTTTTTGTTCTCTCAATTATTTACTTTTTGATATTGAAAGCTGTGGGGTTTAGATGAAAAAGTGGATTTTAGCCTTTTTTATTTTTTCGATCATGCTCAGCTCTTATAGCTATACTTGGGAAAAATTATACTCAATAGAAGGGGAGTGTGAAATTTCATTTCCCAATAAACCTCATCATATGAAACAAGTTGTGCCAGTCCAGGATCTAAATGCCTTTATGAACTATGATGTTTATATGAGCTTTGTCGATGATGAAAATTCTATTTGTATGATGATCGTTGTAGATTTTCCAACGGAGATAGATATTACAAAAGAAAAACAAAGCTTAGAAGGGTTCATTAATGGAGTTATAAATTATAAAGAAGATAAAAAACTTCTCTATGCTAATTTTTCTGAATTTAATCAACTCAATGCTTTAGATTTCTTGCTTGAAAGCGATAATAGATTTTTTAAAGGAAAAGCCATAATCGCTGATAGTAGATTATATCTAATTGCTATGGAATATAATAGTAATCTAGATCTAGATAAAACCTTTAATAAGTATATCGACTCTTTTAATCTGAAAAACCACTCAAATTAAAACAGATACAGAACCATTCGTATTTTCTTTGGTTTAAATCTTTAAAAAATTAAGGATTAATTTGACTATTAATTATCGCTTCTTTGGTCTTGAAATGAACTTTAGCAACCTTCTCTAATGCTTCTGGACCATGTCTGTTAACAAATTTTTGTCCAATATCTATCACTATAGCCGACGCTCCTTTGGGAAGTTTTTGGTCATACTCTTTAGAGAGCTCTTCTAAACCTTTTAAAAAGCCTGCCCTAGCAAGAATCGAGGCTCCTGCGACTATTGGATCTTCTTCAGCTTTTGTTCTTTGCTCTAGATGAATATCAAGTCCTTTTCTTTTAACAGCGCCTTCAACAACAGCCTTGTTGGCAAATTGATCTATTATGACATTTCGGCAATTGGTTTTTTCAACAAGTTCTTGAATCGCTCTTGTATGAGCCCAAGCAAGTAGAGAATTTAAGTTTTTAAATTTTAGATATAGCGCGTTATATTTTTCAGGAAAGATGCGGATAACAGTTATTTGAAAACTTGATTTTAAAATATCAGCAATATTTAAAATTGATTTGTCAGATATTTTTTTGCTATCTCGGATGTTTAGAGAAATTAGTTTTTTTATGCCCTTTTCATCAGCATATAAAGCTCCAACACAAAGAGGGCCAAAAAAATCACCTTTGCCAGCTTCATCCACTCCAATTCTAGAAGTCATTGAAATAAAAGCTTCTGGATTAGTATAGGTAAAGGTTTTTAGTATCTCAGGCTCTAAGTAAAATTCAATAAATTCATCTTTGTTTTTCCCTTGTACAACCAATGAACCCGATTTATATAAAACACAGGTAATACCCTTTTTTCTAGCTGAAAAAATAGTATAAGTGGGGATTGTAAGATCAAAGCCTTGGTCTTCTAGATCTTTTTTTAACTTCTCGGCTAAGTTAATATCAACTTTTGTAGTAAACGTAGCGGGTTTCATGTTTTTTTCTTTAGCCAAGTTTTATATAAAAAATTTATCTTAAATTGATGTTTAATTTTATTAAAGCTAAAATATGATTTAAATAAGATAGAGGTATTTTATGAATGATCAAAAAAAACAAATCGGAGAGATGTTCAAATCTAAAAGACATGAGATGAATCTGTCTTTAAAAGAAGTTGAAAATGCAACTTCAATTAGGATGCAATATTTAAAAGGAATAGAAGAGGGCACTGTTGAGAGAATGCTCTCTCAAGTCTACATAATGGGTTTTTTAAAACAGTATGCTGCCTTTTTAGGGCTAGATGGCGAGAAAATTGTTAAACAAAATCCAAAAGCTTTTAATTCAACTGTTGAGAACAAAGATTTTGATTATGGAATAGGAACATTAGATGTCAGAAATCCACAAACATCAAGCGCTAAAATGCTGCCTAATGCTATTTGGATTGTTCTTGGAGTTGTTGCCTTAATCGGTGCTTGGTTCTTTGCAAGAGCTATCGGACTGTTTTAATGAATTTATCTTTTAAGAAAGATTTATTAAAGATTTTTGATAAAAATATTTTTTTTAAATCAACTTTCTTAAAAGGTGTTTTTATGGGAATAACTGATATGATCCCAGGCATATCAGGTGGAACTATCGCTCTACTATTAGGAATCTATTACAAATTTTTAACCAGTATTGAAAATATCAATTTTAAAGCTCTTTTAAAACTTGATGTGAAAAAGTTTTTCTTGAATTCTGATTTTAAGTTTTTAATAGCTATTTTTTCCGGAATGTTATTTTCTTTTATTTTTTTTTCAAAAGCTTTGAGTTTTTTACTTTCAAAACCTTTTACAAGAGAGATTCTTTTTAGTTTTTTTTTAGGCCTTGTCTTGACATCTATTTATTTCTTGCTGAAAGATCTTAAAATTACATCTAAAAGTATTTTATTAATAATATTAGGAACTATTATTTCATTTGCTCTCTCTTATTTTAGTAATAGTCATTTAAGTATTTATTTAGATTTGCCAATTAAATTATTCATCAGTGGTCTCATCGCTATTTTTGCAATGTTACTACCTGGTATATCAGGTAGTTTTATGTTTGTGTTGTTTGGGGTTTACCCCATTATTATTTCAGCTCTTTCAAATATTACAAATTTTGAAAATATAAAAATTTTAGCCTTTGTCTTTTTAGGTATCTTATTAGGCTTTTTACTCTTTCCAAGAGTTATTTTGTTTTTTTTAAATAAGTTTTATTCTTCTGTTATGAGTTTTTTAACAGGTCTTATGATTGGATCTTTATATGTGCTTTGGCCCTTTTGGTCATATACACAAGTATTTATGAAAGATAATAATATTTTAATTTGTGATAGAATCAAATTTCCAAAAGTTTTTTCTTTGGAATTTATCATTTCTTTTATTTTTATTTTATTAGGTTTTTTAATTATTTTTAAAATTAAACAAATCTCTGAACAAAAAAATATAAAAAAATAACAAAGTAACTTGCATATTAAATATTACCAATTTATTATTCGATTAAGATAAAGATAAAAAGATAAAGAGTTATGAACAGTCTTGGTGATTATGTAATATTAAAAAAGTTAGGTATAGGATCTTTTGGAGAAGTGTACCTAGCTGAACATCGCTTTATTAAGAATAAAGTTGCTATTAAAGTGTTACCACAAGAACTTACCAGCAATGATGAATTTATAAAAAATTTTGAAAAAGATGTTGGTGTCTTAACAACTCTAGATCATCCAGCTATAGTGAAGCTGCATAATATTTCTCATGCTGATGGTAAATATTTTCTAGTTATGGATGCCATGGTTGATTCAAATAATGAAATGCTATCTTTAGAACGTTATCTCAAATATAAAGGCGATGTTTTGCCAGAGATAGAAGTAGAAATAATCTTAAGACAAGTAGCATCTTCCTTGGATTATGCTCATAAAGTGGGTTTCGATGATGATTTATTAGCTCATAGATCTCTAAAACTTAGTAATATTTTTGTAAAAAATACAGAAACAGGTATCAGGGTTTTTGTCTCAGATTTTGGGCTTACAAGATTAATTGGAGAGGGAAAAGTTCTTTTTCAAACTCAAAAAATGCTTCTAAAAGAAATGTCTTTAAATGATGAGCTTGTAAAAAGTAAACCTCACAATGTTGAAACATCTTATAAATTTTTAGAAAATTATAACTTTTTAGCGCCAGAGCAAAGATTTAAAGATTTGAATGAAAAAGTAACTATTAAAGCTGATATATATTCTTTTGGAATATTAGCATACTATCTTATCGCAAGAGAATTTCCGGAAGGATACTTTGATCTGCCTTCAAAAATTGCTCCAGAATATAAATTAAATTGGGATCTTCTGATTTGTAAATGTCTGCAAAAAGATATCTCAAAAAGACCAGAAAAACTAATCGAAGCTTTAAATTCTTTTTTATCAACTGAACAATCCGATATATCTAGTTTAGAAATTCTATCTTGGGAAGAGGTTGAGAAAAAAGTTGAAAATGCTATGCAAATGTCTTTTGAGTTTTCATCCGATTTTAATAAGTTAGAAAAAGAGTTAAAAGAAGATCTGCCACCTAATAAAAGTGTGAAATTTACAAGCGTTGAAGAGACGGATCAAAAACCGATTATAAAACCTCAAAAAGTAGATAGACCTATCTATGAACCAGATCCAGGAGCGATTTTTCAAAAAGAATTAAATGTCTCATACTACCATCCTAAAAAAGTCGAAATCAAAGATGTTGAGCCTATTTTAACAGAGATGGTAATTGTACCAGGCGATAGCTATTTTAGAGGTAGTGATAATGGTTCTAGAGATGAAAAACCCAGACATAAAATTTCCATCAATAGCTTCGCATTAGATATCCACCCCATTACTAATGATCAATTCGTACGTTTCTTAGAATTTATGGGTGGTGAAAAAAATAGCGATAATAATGATATCATCAGACTTAGAAATTCAAGAATTAAAAGAAGCGCCGGTAAATTAATCATCGAATCTGGCTACGCTAAACACCCTGTTGTTGGAATTACCTGGTATGGCGCTCAAGCATATGCTAAATGGGTAGGTAAAAGACTGCCTACTGAGGCTGAATGGGAAATCGCTGCAACAGGTGGTTTGAAAGATGCTCAATATCCAAGTGGTTCAACTCTTGATCATACCCAAGCTAATTTTTTCAATTCCGATACAACATCTGTTATGAGCTATCCCCCGAATGGCTATGGCCTTTATGATGTGGTTGGTAATGTTTATGAATGGTGTGAAGACTGGTATGCATATAACTATTATGATTTATCACTGCAAGAACCTGAAAATCCTAAAGGTCCTCAACAAGGTGTCTATAGAGTGCTAAGAGGTGGATGTTGGAAAAGTCTAAAAGAAGATATGCGCTGTTCTCATCGTCATAGAAATAATCCTGGTACTGTCAATGGTACTTATGGATTTAGATGTGCGACAGATGTCTCGTAAAGATATATATCTTAAATTAAGATCATTTTCTTAAACTATTGAGTGAATCAAAATTGATTTTCTTTCAAATATTCTACTATGTAATCTTTAGGTGTAATAATGCGTCCTTTAATTTTTAATTCTTTTTCTGCTTGCTCAAGAGCCCTTAGTTCTCTTTGCAGGGTTTTAGGATCAGAAATATCCCAAACAGCTTGAATTAATTCAAAAGAACCGTCTCTGTTTTCAACAACAAAATCAATTTCATAACCATCTTGAGTAATATAATATTTTACTTTTTTGTTTTGTCTTCTTAGATCTAAGTAAATCTGGTTTTCAAACAGACTGCCAAGTTGTTGAGAAATTGATAATCGGTTAGCGCATACCAATCCATTGTCATTGACATAAATTCTCTTTGGATTTAACTGCGTTTTACGTAAAGATTCTGAGAAAATAGGAACGCTAAAAATTAAAAAAGCATCCTCAATATATTCCATGTATTGGTATATCGTGTCTTTGCTTATTTTATAGCCTTGACTTTTGATATCATTATAAAATTTATGGACCGCAAAAGGTTGAGCTACATTTTTTATCAATGTTTTAATCAGGTATTTAATGAGTACTGTATTTGTTATTTTGTAACGTTCTATAATATCACGAAAAATAACGGTATTGATATATCCTTGCAATATTGTTCTTCTTTCGTTTTCATGCAGATGTTGAATAGCTGGAAATCCACCAATCGAAAAATAATTATTAAAATGCATATTAAATTGATCTATTATTTTTTTACCTATTGGCGGTTTTGGTCTTTTAATGTTGTGGGCTTCACAATACTCTTGAAAACTATAGGGCCACACTTCAGTGCTAATAGAGCGTCCTCTCAATGAAGTAGCAATCTCTTTACTTAATAATTTTGCAGACGATCCAGTTAAAAAAATCTGTACTTTTTTGCTATCATAAAATCTACGTATTACTAAAGGCCAACCATCTACATTTTGAATTTCATCTAAAAAGAAATAACATTTTTTGTCATGATTTTGAGGATATAAGGTATAAAAATTTTCTAAAAGTTCACTTAATTCTTTTTGTTTCATAGGTAATAATCGGTCATCTTCAAAGTTAATAAACAAAATCTGATCTAGTGAGATTCCTTGAGAAATAAGTTCTCTAATTTTCTGATAAATTAAGTAGGTCTTTCCTGATCGGCGCATCCCAATAGCAACATTTATCATTTTTGGGATATTTGAAAATTGAATTTTTCTTTCTACACTATCATAAGTATCTGGTAGGTTTTCTTTAAATTCTTCTAATAATATTGAAAGCATTTTTTTCATTTTTTTATCCTAATGTTATTTCCTTCTCTAAAAGGAAATAATATCAAATCATTTCCTTTTGGAAAAGGAATAAAATCGCATTTGTTTCCCTCTGCAGAAGGAAGTAAATGCAAGTCTTTAAAAATGAAAGGCTTGTGATGGCGGTTTAAATAGAGGAAATAATTTGATTGGATAAAAAATTAGGATTGTACGGTTAAATACCTTCAAAAATTATTTTAAAATAAATTTGAGCTGTCTATTCATCTAATGATTTATATTGTAGCGCCAATATTATTTATCATTTCACTAGCATTGCAAGCAAC
>SDBV01006821.1_pt1 | contig 15725 bp, 22 predicted proteins | sample 2277081 | NCBI WGS metagenome assembly SDBV01 (sample SAMN10402039, study PRJNA504765) | marine sediment metagenome | isolation source: marine sediment core GS10_PC15, 223 cmbsf | place: Arctic Ocean: Southern Knipovich Ridge | collected 2010
GTTAAGACCCAAAGCCACAGTCCTATGATGGTAGGCTATGTGCCGCCGACTGCTGCCAAGTGATGTAGACTATCAAGAGATAATTTATGGATAAAAGCATGCTTAATCAGAGGGGCGGGCATCGGGGCAAGGGGGTCTCGGCGAGCAGACAGTACTACTCAATCCCTGAATTTTCCCATCCCCCATTAACAGGACAAACTGGACAGAGTTAAGATAGGCAAACAGATGGCTAATAAGGTTTCCGTAATAACAGACACTGAATCAAAAAGAAGAAGTAGCACAAAGTATATTCCGTTTATGGACAAAGACCTTGACTATGTTATTATTTCTATGCTTGAGTTTCAAGGCAAAATATACGTTGCTACTCAAAAGGGTATTTATGTTTTGAGAGACGAAAAGTTAGTGAGGCTTAAACTTAAAAATATACAGCAGAAAATTGAGCGGACAAAGAAGGAAGTTAATGACAGAAGACCACCGACAGGACAAACTTTACCGAAAGGCGATAGAATATAAAAGTATTATCAGGATGCAATGATACCTAAGCAGACAAAAGACGTCTTAAACGACACAGGTAAAAGATTAGCATTGACTTTACCTGGGTTTTACGGTAAGGTGTCGTTTAATATCTTTAATGGTAAGTATGTAAACTCTAATGTGGAGCAGAGCATAAGGCCAAGTAACCTTAATAAAGGAACTGAAACTGAAAATGGAATGGGACAACCTTAAAGAAAGGAGTAAAAATGGAAAAATTATATGATGCTTTTTGTTATATGGGCGACCACTTTTTTTACGCACCCTGGTTGGATGATTATTATATTCTTCTTACTTTGGTACGTGGTCAACATAGTATGAGTCGCTTAATGCCCTTGCATACATTTGAGGCAGACAAAGCCATGCGTTGCGGCAAGATGATTGAACAATTAAACTCTTATGAAGAGGGAAAAGCATCTGTTGCGGAAACTTTTGCGCATTAAAAACTAAATAGTATTTGGGACAATCGTAAAAGAACGAAGCCTTATGACTGTAAAAAGTTGTAGGGTTTTTTTATTTGAAAGGAACTAATCATGCCTAAAGACAGAGGTCATTCGAAAGGTCGGGCACAGAGCAGTACGATGGTTGTGAATCCTAAACCTCGTAACAAGACTGCTGTTAAGCGCAGGGGTAAACGTGGCAAGTGATTTGCTTGAAAAACTGATGGTTACAGACCCTTTAATCTGGGCAGAGGCCAAAGGTCTGGTTTTGCGTGATGGTATAATTTTCACATTAGAGAGCATGGAGTATCTTTTCGACATTATCGACTGCAATAAGAAGGTGGTCAACTGTAAGAAGGGTTCTCAGATGTGTCTTACGACTGCGTTTTTCATTGACAGTATTCACGCCTGTAAGTACCGGAGATACGACCAGAACATTATGTATATGATGCCTACGGTTACTGCGGTGGAAAGATTGAGTAAAGTTTCTTTCGACCCGATATTCCAATACAATCCTTGGATAATGCAAAGAGGCGACACGAATACTACGATCTGCCGTGAGATAAACGGTCGTTCGATAGTAATGGTTGGCGCCCAGCCCAAGAAGGTTGGTGAGTCCGGTGTGAAGGACACGGACAATTTAAGGTCTATTCCCTGTGATGATATAAAGAGGGACGAGATTGACTTAATGGATTCTGACATGGTTTACATGTCCAAGCAGAGGCTTTTCAGGTCGAAGTTCGGTCGTATCAGTAATTTCGGTTCTCCCACTTACCCCAATTATGGGATAGATAAATTATACGAGAACAGCGACCAGAGAAAGTGGCAGATTAAATGTGGTTCATGTGGTAAGCATACTTGCCTGGCCGAGACGTTTCCTCATTGCATAATCCTCAAAGACAGTAAATGGTTCAGGTCGTGTATGCATTGTCATAAGGAGATATTCGTTAAAGACGGTAAATGGGTTTCTGAGTATCCCGACCGGCGTGAGGCCGGATTCTGGGTTTCAGGTCTGCTTTCACCGTTAGCTAACTTAGACGATTACATGTACGATTTCAACAGCGTCGAAGGCGCCCAGATGTCGGAGTTCATGCGTAGTAGATTAGGTATAGCCACTACGGAGGCGGAGAACCAGTTGGACGAGACTACTGTGCTTTCACGGTGTACGAGCAATCCCAGCCAGATGGTCTCCACCGGTGAGACTGCGATGGGTGTCGATATGGGCAAGAAAATCCACGTTGAAATCGGAATCAGAACCTCACGTGAGTCTTATGATATTCTTAACATTTCCGTATTAGACAATCTGAACGAATTACACGATTTGGCTTTAAAGATGAACGTTCGTATCGGGGTGATAGATTCCGGCCCTTACGACCATGGGATAAGGGATTTCCAGAGAACCGAACTATATAAGATTTACTTATGCCAGTATTCCGAGCAGATGCCTGGTAAGCCGAAGTTCGAGGGTACGACAGGTATGGTCAAATGCAATCGTAACGAATGGATGGACAAGGTTCATATTACGTTTACAAAGAACCACATAAGAATACCACGACCGTCGGTTATGATAGAAGATTACGCCCGCCAGATGACACGGACAGCTAAGTCGATTGTAACCCATGCTGAAACAGGGTTGAAGAAACCTCGCTGGATAAAGTTAGGTGATGACCATCATTATCACGGGACTTTGTATTTCCTGTTGGCTGCATCAATGACTTCGCCGAGACAACGTGGACAGACGAGAACAAATCCTACTCATTGTGTGAATTTGTGGAGATGAAATGAAATGTTTAAGATGTAAAAGCAGAGGCGAACAGAACCCGCCCGATTATAAAATACGTCAGCAAAATAAAGATTTGATTGTTATGGAATGTCCTGAGTGTGGTCATATAAAAGGTTGTCTTGAAAATAAGAAAAGGAGATAGAATGGAAACAGAAACAAATGCACCCGTAGACACATTGGCGCCGATGTGCAAAACGCAGATTTGTAAACGTCCGTTGACGTTTCTTGAAGATTCAAAGTGTTGGAGATGTCTTGTTTGCAATCCTTTGAATAAGAAAAAGCCTGAATCACCTAAAGAGGAAACGAAGTATCTCGATGTTAAAGTTACAGAAGAACAAGTCGATAAGATGATTACAGAAAGACTTGTCGCGCATGAAAAGAAAATCAGGGAAATTGTCGTAGATGAACTGGAGAATTATCATATCACGAAACCAGAGATAGTTGATACAATAGATAATCATCCGGAAATGTCGCATGTAGAAGTTGTAGAACTTACCTGGCGACAGGAAGCCAAGAAACTGGGCATACCGCTTCATAAGGAACCGAAGGGAACGGGTATGCGAAAGAAAGAGGATGTTTTGAAAGATATAGCGGAGAATCAATAATGGCTGGTTCAGCGGTTTTGAAAACCAACTTAAAAGTAACAGGCATCGGCAACGACCTGGAGTTCGATAACACGGTAACTCTTACTGTTCCGGTTGAAGTCCAGTCGGGTTACACAGTAGTTACGACAGCTACCACTACGGCTATACAGTTATTCGATATGGTTGACCATATTGCTTTGAACAAGATGTACGGAGTTTATCTGAAAGCCGAAGTCGGGACGATTTACATTACAGTCGATACATCGGGTACGGGTACACTTACTTCATCTACGGCAGACTTGGTTTTGAACGTCGGAGAGTCGTGTTACATTCCGGTAAACCCCGATGGTAATCTTGGGATGGTTATAGATGCTGCTGCGGTAACAGATGCTGTGTCCTGGACGATTTTAGGTAAGGCTTAGGAGAAAGAAATGAAAATATTAAATATTCCTGCCAGTTGTGAAACAATTAAGTGTTGTTCTTGTGATGAGGTAAAGTGTATTCGAAGAGAATTTGATGGTTGTGAACAGTGTGAAATCAAAGCAGCATTTTACTTGCGAAATTTAGAAAGAAAAGCAGCGCCTCCGCTGTTTGAATTTGGTAGTTCAAATATTATTTTACAATGTTCTACGCCAACTTGTTTTGGGTAAGGCTTAATGAGACCTTATAGAAAAAATTATGCACCGAAGAGCAGACAGGAAGTGGCAGGAGCTAATGACCATCTGTGGATACCTGAGATGCAAAAGTATCAGAGCAGAGAAGAAAAAAAGAGATATGACACAAATTACAGAAAGTGTTTTGGACACGATTAAAGAACTCTCTACAGTAGAGAGTTAGATTAAAAGCCCAGTCAAACAGGGCAATTATGTCCGCCAGCAATGGAACGGACAAGAAGGGTAAGGTGTATTATTGCAACTTATGCAAGCAAATTAAGAAGTACGGGAGTAGATGGTGGAACAATCAGATTGAATGCCAGAGGTCAATTAGCCGCTGGTGGAGTAAGGGAACCATTCAGCGCCGGGACTTTAGGCGGAGCGCCATCGGTGTTTTACGTTGATGGCAATGTTGTATCAAGCGGTAACGGGTTAAGTTGGTTATCGGCGGTAAAGACGCTGGCCGAGGGACTCGTACTTGCTCACGCTTATATGAGTACGTCTGGAAACAGGGCGTGGGCGCACAGGGCGACCGTCTATTGTGTCGGCGATTCGTTTACAGAAGACCTTGTAATCCTCGCTGAGAAGAGTGATGTTATCGGCGTTGGTTCTGCGGATAGCCTCAAGAAACCACAGTTAATTGGAAACCATGTTCCAGTCACCACAAACACATGGGGTTGTCGTTTTATTAACTGGCAGTTTTCGGAAGCGGATGCTGGCGCAATGTGGACGCTTACATCAGTTTCGGCTGGAATCAATTTCATTGGATGCGACTTTAGTGTACGTGATGCGATTGCTACTCATGGTATTTTAATGACGGCTCTTGGTTATGCAAATGTAATAATTGAGGATTGTTACTTCGATGCTTTCCCAAGTGGGTTTACGACAGGTGCTATTGTTATCGGTGCAGGTCTTGGCGATAAGATTATAATTCGCAACAACTCCATCAATGCCGACAAAGGTGTTGTAATCGACGCATCTTATACTAACGTCGCTGGTACTTGTACAATCGACAATAATGTATTTCATACTACCGGCATAGCTATTGACGATAATTCAGATTTGGCTATTTATACGAACAACATGATTATCAGTACAGCGGACAATGCAACGATTGGAAATATTGTCGATGCGAATGTTAAACTTGGCGCTGGAAATATTGTTACTGGTAATACTGATACTCAGAGTCATCCGTTTGTAACACATGCATAGGAATAACTATGGCTGAAATATCGGAGATATGTACTTTTGTTACGATAGCGGATTCGGTGGTATTTGAAACGAATACGAATGGAGACAAAATTACCATAACCAATCTTAATTTAAGTAAAGAGGATTCGGCGAGTCTTGCATGGTTAATAAACAATGATACTTCGACTAATTTGAAATTCAGGATTAAGTTGGATATTTGATATGACGACTTTATTCGATGCCGGAGATTTTCAGAGACTTGACAGGGAGCGAACTCTGACCGAGCAAGCTCCCCGCCAGCTTCCTGTCGAAGACCGTTCGCCTATAGAAGATGATTTGGATGTTTTGACCGTAAGAGACGAACCTGATTTTGATGGAATACTTGATGGATTGTTGGCCGCATTGAAAGCCCGACTGAGGAACGTTGAATGACTATAGCTAAAGTATGTAAGAAATGCGATTAAGTATATAAAAGGACAATAATATGTCATCTTTATTTGGTAAACCGAGCACACCGGATATCCCTCTTGTGGCTGCGCCGGTAGAGAAAATTGAAACAGTAACAGAAGAAGCTGAAGTAGCAAGACGGCGCGAAAGAAAGAAACTTCTTCGAGGCGGACGCAGGAGTACGATAATCAGTGGAATACAATCTGCACTCAAGAAAAGGTTAGGGGCCTAATGGCTATAACCAATGTAAATATAATTCTGGATAGATACGGCAGAGCGGTTAGCCGAAGGACTAAGTACAACAGCTTGATGGAAGAAGCCGGATTTTACGCATGGCCCAATGCTCAGGATATGGTCAGGAACAGTCAGCAGACCGAGGCATTGCTTCGTACAACCGAGGTATATGACTCTACCGCCCTGATGGCTGCATACAGAATGACATCCGGTATATTTTCCTATCTTATGCCTGTGGGTGTCATGTGGCACGAGTTCGTACCTCAGTTGCATGAACTCAGTCAGAACCCTCTTATGCAGCAGTGGTTATCGACAGCGAGGGTTTTGAGCCACAAGGAAATATGGCGGTCGAATTTCCAAAGGGAAATGTTCATAACTATTCGGTCGATGATAGTTTTCGGGACAGGTGTGATTTCCGTTGAGAAAATCGGAGGTGAGATAATTTTCAAGTCTCATCATATAGGATTTATGTTCTTTGATGATAACAATCGCGGAGAGATAGATACGGTTTACCGGCAGATATTCTATAGCGCAAGACAGGCTGCTCAGGAGTTCGGTGAAGATAATTTAAGTAAAAGTGTTAAGAAAGCCCTTAAAACAAATAAATTAGAAGAAATATCCGAATATGTCCATTATGTAGCACCTAATGCGGATTTCAATTCCGGCAAATTCGGCTCTAACAGTAAAAGAGTCAAATCTGTTTACATAAACATTCAGGACAGGGCGATAGTTAAAAAAGGCGGATTTAATCAGCTTCCGTATCTCGTAGCAAGATTTTCGCGTGCTCCGCAGGAAATTATGGGCAGAGGCCCTGCTATAGAATATCTGCCTGAGATTAAAATGCTTAACCGAATGAAAAGGACTTTCATCGAATCTTCTGAAAAGGCCGTAAATCCACCGTTGATAGTGGAAGATGACGGAGTGGTCGGTCAGCCTGTAACCAGTCCTGGTGGTATGATTTACATCAGGGCAGGCGCAATGAAACCGGAGCCGTTACAAACCGGAACTAATGTAGCATTAAATGCGGAAATAATCCTGCAACAGCAAAATCTGGTAAAGGAAGGGTTCTTTAACGATTTATTTCAAGCCCTTGCCGACCATAAGAACATGACAGCTTTCGAGACGGCCAGCAGGATAGAAGAAAGTATCGTTATGATTGCGCCTGCGATTACATCTCTTCAAAAGGAAATTTTCAGTCCGCTTATTGTAAGGGTGTTGAGTCTTTTAATTGATGGTAAAAGAATCCCGAAACCACCGGTAAGTTTCGATTTCGATATAGTTTATTCAGGCAGACTTGCGCTGGCCATGAGTAATCTTCAGACCAACGCTATGGAAGCTACATTAGCGAAATGGGCGCCTTATGCTCAAATTACCACTGTATTGGAAAACGTTGATTTCGATAAATCGTTCAGGACTTCATGGCTTAATTCAGGTGCGCCTGCCGAGAATCTGAAAGATTTCAATTTGATGATGGAAGAAAGAGCGGAAGCTAACCAGTTGCAAACAGCTCAGGCGCAGGCTGAGGTGGCCGATACTGCAAGTAAAGCGTACAGAAATGTAGCAAAAGCACCTGAAGAAGGAAGTTTGGTGGCATGATGGAAGCACAGGCGGAAAATGAAAAAAGGCAAAGAGAACTCAAACATGCGTATAAACGACTTTCTAAGACCGATGATGGTAAAATGGTTTTTGAAGATTTGAGAAGTTTTTGCGGTCAAGACAGGGTGAGTGTTTGTGAACAGAATCCTAATGCGTTACAGACGATGTTTGCAGAAGGTAAACGAAGGGTTTATTTGAGAATTAACGGTATGATAAAAAAGGAGAATGAGAATGGCTGAGATAATGGATATTACAGAACCGACAAAAACAGCACAGACAACTGCGCCTGATACCGAACCTTCCGGCTGGATGAGTCCGACAGGAGAAATCAGGGATGGTGCGCCGGACAACGTCAGGACGCTGCTGGAGGCCAAGAAGTGGAATACTGTTGAACAAATTGTTGACAATTATAACCTTCTCGAAAAACAGCAAGGTATTGGAGAGCATTTAGTAATACCAAATGCGGATGACCCTGAATTTGCGTCAAAGATGGGCAACATTTACAATCAATTTGGTCGTCCGGAAACTTATGATAAATATGAATTTACCAATGAAACCGATGTTAAAATTGACGATGAACTTCTTGACAGTTTTAAGCAATACGCTCATAAAGAGGGCTATTCACAAAAACAACTCGCAGGCGCAATTCAGTTTCAACTCGATGCTGTTGCCGCAGGTGATAAAATATACGAAACCAAAAAAACAGAGCAAAGAGAAGAAAATATAACGGCGATGAAAAGCAAATGGGGTGAAACCCAGTATGAACCGACTGTCAGAAGAATAGACGTAACTGCGGAAAAGTTCGGTGTTCTGGAGTTTTTCAAAACAATGGGAATAGACAAAGAACCGGAAATAGTAAATATGTTACTTACTATCTCTAACAGTGATGCCGAAGATACAATTACAACGCAGACTGAATTAGTAGCGAAGAAAACACCACAGGAAGAAGTGGAAGAGATTAAAAAAAGTGAAAGTTTCTTAAAGAAATTTGACCCTAAACATAAAGAAACAATGGCTCGATTTGTAGAACTTAATCAGATAATTGCAAATTCTGGTCAAGGTCGAGCGACGAGATAAGCAGGCAAGCTGTATAGGCTCTGCAAATAAAAGTTAATATAACTATGATGGGCAAGCTGTAAGGTTCCATCTGATGATAGTAATTCTATTCGGGCGACACACGTAAGTTGTAAGTGATGGTCTCTAAAAAAGGCAACCTGAACGCTAACTTGTTGTTATTCTTTTTGGAGGCCATCTCATGGCTACAAGAAACACAAACACAAACAGTACCACAGGGTATACGGAAGCATTTTTTAATTCCTATACCGCTGGGTACGAACATGTTCTCCAGGAAAGGAAACCTCAATATCAGGGTTTGGTTCGGGAAGAGCGGATAGAAGGCGAGAACGAGTCTTATGACTTCCTCGGCACTATCGAACTTACCAAGAAAGCAACTCGATTTGAGGACGTTCCTGTTGAGGACATGACACACAATCGTAGGTGGATAACGCCTGAATGGTACAGAAAGGCAATTTTCGTCGATAAAGAAGACGATATTGCTTTGCATACCGACCCGACCGGTGATTATATCCAGGCTTTGGCTAAGGGTGTAATCAGACAAGAGAACATCGTCATAACGGATTCGTTTTTCGCAAACGTAGATGGCGGTAAGACTCCAGGTACGGATACTTATGTATTGCAGGACGCTTTGTATACGACTTCAACTTCGGCGGCTGGTCGTACTCTTGCCCACGATACACAGAGTGATTTCACCGCAGGTGGAGTCTCAACAGGTCTTACAATTGAAAAACTCATTCTTGCACGTCAGGCTTTAGAAGAGCTTTTCAATGACCCTGATGATATGTTCAACATTGCCATAGCTCCCAAGCAGGGTTCTGACTTGCTCAGAGAAGCGGAAACCCAGTCTATTGATACCAATATGATTAAGTCGCTTGTGAGTGGTGTTGTAAATGAGTATATGGGTTTTCGTTTTGTTAAGACGAATCGTATTGTAGTCGGTTCGAGTAACGATGTTGACGCTGATACAAGCGTTTTTGAATTACCTACGTGGACAAAAGAAGGAATGCTGTTTGCCAGGCATCAGTCTCCTATTTTTAATGTTGACTGGCTTCCTCGGAAGCAGATTTGGCAGATTTCCGCGCGTGTCGGAATGAATGCAATCCGAATGGACGAAGACAAGATTATTAAAATCGAATGTATATAAGGAGATAAATTATGGCTACTGGAGCATATGAAGGTACAGTATATGCGTTACAAAACGCTCCTGTTGTTGGTACGTTGCCACGAGCCGCTGTAGCCGGAGGGCATGTCTATTGTTCAATTGACAGGGCCACGGCACTTACGGCAACCGGTCTTACTTTAGCTTCCACATTTCATGTGGGTAAACTTCCCAAAAATGCGGTAGTTTTGTATTCTATTGTGTGGCCTATTGCTACAGCAACATTTGACGCTCCTGACGCTACTGCCGGAGCAACTACCGGAACTCTTGGTATTACAGGAGATACGGATTTGTTCGGTGATGTAACAACGCTTGGCAGTGCGACGCCACAGGTGGTTATACCTAAACCTGATGGTACTACTTACACCAATACTCTTTCACCGTTGGAAGCTGATGTTGATGTATTTTTTACTTCTGCTGCTGTTGACCATACTACTGCTGAAGGTTTTGCAGTAATGATTTTCTACACGATTGCAGGACAGATTAGTTAATTTGACGGGGGAGTCTAAAAAACTCCCCCTGACTTTATTATGGACAGACCTTATTCTAAATTGGAGCGAGTAATTTTCCCTCGCATTTACTTGGCGACGCCTATGCACAAGGACTCTCGCATTCACGGTGATACTGCCGCTTTTTGTTCTTACATAGCCAGCCTGCCAAATATCTGTTGGGGATATACGAGAACACTGAGCACTGAAATGTCCAGAAATACTCTTATTGAAGACCATATTCATAATTTGGAACTCAGCGAAGAAGACGAAAGCTGGACACATGTATTCTTCATAGACACAGATGTAGTACCGAATGAACATTGCCTTGATATTCTACTGTCTCTTGATGCTGACGTATGCGTGGGATTGTATCCGCTGTTCCTAAAAAACAGCGGTTTCGTATGGTCGGTATCGGATATGGAAGGAACACTGATACCAATGGAAGATGATATTCCAAAAAAACCGTTCGAGGTATCTACTTCCGGTGCTGGTTGCTTACTGGTCAGGAGAGAAGTATTTGAAGACATAAACTGGCCGTGGTTCAAAGTAGAATATCAGCCCAAATGGGCCAATGGCGGAGAAGCTATAAAACGCATGGAAGATATGTACTTTTTCGACAAAGTGAAGGACTCTGGATACAAAATAATAGCAGCACCAAGCGTAATTTGTGAACATCATAATCAGATTGGCATACTTGCTGCATTTGCTTTCGCAAGAGCGCTTAATAAATAAGGATTATTATGGCACTTACAGATAAAGAAGTAATTTATAATCTTGCTCTTGGTCATATCGGAGAAACTGAAGTAGAGGACACTGCTGCGTCGAGATTGCTTAAACAGAATCTTCTTTGTGTCAGGTATTATGACCAGGCACGGGATTTGGCGTTGAAGTCTCATCCGTGGAACGAAGCCAAGAAGAGAGTTATTATAGCACAGGATGCAGACAAGCCTGTTTTTGGTTACGATAGACAATATACAATGCCGACAGATTCTATTAGAATCCTTTCTGTCAATGACAGTATCGGTGCTGACCGAAGAAACAAAGCTGATGGTGTTAATGCGTGGGAAGTTGAAAACCAGAAGATATTATCCAATGCCGGACAAATACCTCAGATATGGGCCACTACAACTAAATACGTTGACGGAGAATTTGTGTCCGATACAGCGGTAAACTGGGCGACAGGTACGGCGTATGTAGCCGACCAGTTTGTTAAAAACAGTTCTCTTGTATATCAGGTATTGGTAAATCATACTTCTGATACCATAGCAAACGATATAACATCCGGAAATCTGGCCGCAGGGATAACAGGTTCCACCGGAACTTATGAAGTTCTTGTTAGTCATATTTCAGATACTATTCTTAACGATATAGCATCGGGGAATATATCTGCAAATGCTTCTGAGGCAAGAATTGTTTTTGTCGAATACATTCAGCAACTTACCGATACGACGAAATTTTCTGAAGACCTGAAAAATGTCATTGCGCAACAGCTTGCTATTAAGATTGTTACAGGAATAACGAATAATCCTAAAAACAAAATAGATTTAATTAACGAGTTCGAGAGACTGACTATGCCCAAAGCAAGGTCTGTCGATGGTGCAGAAGGAACTCCTAAACCTATATTTAATTCAGAATGGATTAGGTCGAGAAGTTCGGGAACAAGAAATGCATGGTAATGCAGAACAAACTGTTATAGACAGTTACAATATCGTTGATTCTGTAACCGGAGGCGCGACGGACACTTTTCCGACATCGTTTTCTTTCGGAGTAACATCCGGTGATATGGACTTGCTTCTACCACAGAACGGAGGTAAGGGTGAAGAAACAAAAGCGTATAGATTAGCGATATTGATTACCGGTCAACCCGCTGGTAGCGCAACGGTTGTTGTTGCAGGTTCTTCACCTGGCGGGCCGATAGAACAGATATGTTCATTTGCTGTTACAATCGGTTCTGTTGTAGAGACAGGAGACTGGCGAATAGCGGATACTATTATATTAACATCTTTTCATTTAGCTGCTTGCAGTATCTTAGCGGCTGACAGCGGAAACAGTCGTCCGACTAAAGTCGGTTTCGACGCTATAGGATACAGGTACATTAAGTTTTACGTTACGTCATTAACAACGACGACGGATTTAAGAATTTATGTTCGACATTTTTAGGAGTTTATTATGGCACCAAGAAGAAAATCTTCTGGTTGGGAACAATTTTATCAGGTTACTGATATTGCCGGAAGTCCCGACACAACCTATATTGCCGACGCTGCTGTTCAAGGCTTAGGTTGGTGGGGGACAGATGGCGTTGGCGCTAACGCTGTTGATTTATATGCTATTGCCGGCGCTGGCACTAATCTCGATGCAGTTAAATTGGAATTTGTATTCACTATCTCTTTTGCTACTGACGCTGACGGAAAGACCGCTGACTTTGAATTGTATTGTTCGATGGGAGAGACAGGGCCAAGAGAGTTCGTTGCAAAATTAGCTCTCATTGCTGGAAAAGCTGAAGTTGTCGCTGCCGCGGACACTTTATTGTGGGCCGATTCGATAACTGCTACTACCGACGGTAGAGGACTTACCGCTAATAAAGTAAGTGTCAACAACCATAACACGGATAATGTTGCAAGCGTTATAGTACCTGTTCTGGGCAAAAGATTCTGGGAAGGATTATTTACAGGAGCAGGTTCCACTGGAACAATATGTACGGCCTACTACAGATGGTATACTGAATAATGCCCTTAAAACAGATAAAAACATCTTACAATGCCGGAGAATTGTCTGGCTGGTTTGATGGCCGTGAAGATATAAATAAATATCATAACGGCGCATCTAAAATGATTAACGCTACTGTTCTGCCTCACGGCGGGTTTACCAAGCGGTCAGGTACAGAGTATATCGCTACAGCTCCTAATAAGTGTAATTTACTTCCGTTTGAGTTCTCGGTGGATGATGTACTCGTCCTTGAGTTTAGCAATTTATTGACAAGATTCTACAAAAATGGGGCATTGATTTTTGAACCGTTCGGTACAGAAGATTTGTCAGCTATAGGTAGTATAGTTGCACATTGGAAATGTAATGATAACGAGACCAACAATACCGTTATCGATGCCGATGGGGCTACGCACAACGGGCTAATGACAGTTGACACTAATACGATTTCTACAACTGATGCGGAAGGATTATCCAATGGGGCATTTGACTTAAGTAGTGGGGCAAGAACATTCACGGTTACGCAACACCCTGATTTTGAATTTGGCGACGGCACTGACGATAGCCCCTTTAGTGTAGCTGTCTGGGCGGATTATCAAGAAGATGGCGGAGACCAAATTCTTGTAAGAAAAGGTTTTGAGGCTGAATGGCGATTGAGAATGATAACGGGTGGCAAAGTAAGATTTTCTATATATGACGATGATGTAAATGCCGACCATACGGTAACGACGCAAGATGGGACAGCAGACGGGTGGCGTTTTATAGTTGTTACTTATGACGGAAGGGGTGGAACGAACGCCCATTTGGGTATAAAAATATATGTCGATTGGGTAGCTGTTGCAACAAGCAGTGTATCTACTGGAACTTACGTTGCAATGGAAGATACGCCTAATAATGATATTGTAGTAGGGCCTGATTGGGAGGGCAAGATTGACAATATAGCAGTGTTTAGCAAAGAACTTTCTGCTGTGGAAATTGCTTCTTTGACAGGAAACAACTCTACGACTGCTTATAGTATTACATCTCCTTATACCTCGGCGCAGACATTTGAAATACACACAACGCAATCTGCTGATGTTATGTATATCGCACACAAAGACGTTCATCCACAAAAATTATCCAGACTTGCTGATACAAGTTGGAAAACAGAAGATGTGCCATTTACAGGCGGGCCTTTTCTTGTGGAGAATACTGTATCTACTTCATTGATAGGTTTTGCCAGAACTGGTGGAACTGCGAGAAGTGGATATTATTTTCCTACTGGAGCAACCGGAACACTTACCGCATCCGGTACTGGCGCATCCATATTTAATTCTAATATGGTTGGCGCCTTATGGTTAGTCAAGCATACAAGAGATAATGATAACGATACGGACACTTTCGCCAAAGATACTAATGTTGTTCCAACACTTGAGACTTTTGCCAGTGGGGCTATCTTTATCAAAGGTGATGCTACGGTTACTTTTGAGCCAATAGCAACTGGTAAAATGGCTCAACTATGGCGCAAAGAAAATAATGGCAACTGGCAAACCTATCGCTCATTCAGGGGAGCGTCAGCCTTTTCGTGGACAGAGGACGAAGACGATGTTCTTTATGCAATGACCCGTTCCGATAATACAATTAACGGTACTTTGACGGCAAAGAACCAGGTCAATCGTGGTGTCGTCAAAATAACCGCATATACAAGTTCTACTGTAGTTACCGTAGAGGTTATAGATAAAGTTTTAAGTGATAATTCAACTGATAATGCCGTTACAACTTCTATGTGGGCTGAAGGCGCATGGAGCGATTACAGAGGTTATCCGAGAACGGTAACGTTCTTTGAGGACAGATTATGGTGGGCGTCGAGCACGAACAACCCTGATACGATATGGGGTTCCCAGAGTGGACTATACGAAAACCATGAATTTAGCAATCTCGGTCTCGATAGTGATGCAATTATAGCGCCCTTAAACGATAATGAGGTTTCCCAGATACAGTGGCTGTTCGCTCGACAGGTCATGGCTGTAGGTGCGGCCAATAAAGAATACAGGTTCGGCGCATCCGACCCTGATAAACCGGTAACTCCGGCAGACAGGAAAGCTACACCGCAAACGTCTTTTGGCAGCGATGACATTCAACCGGTGATTTTGAATAATGCAATTTTCTTCTTCCAGAGAAACGGAAAGAAACTGGGAGCGATGAAGTTCGATGCCATTACCGAAAATTTCGATGTCGAAGATTCTACTTTACTGGCGTATAAGTTGTTCGATTCGGCGCCGACGAACATGGCGGTTCAAAGGGTTCCTGATTCTATTATCTGGACAATCAGGGCAGATGGTGTAATGCCGACATTTACTTACGAACCGGCGGAAGAAGTTTCCGGCTGGGCGAGACAGATATTCGGTAATTCAGTCGCTGTAGAGACTAACACCGGTATTGTAGAAAGTGTGGCTGTGATTCACGGCTCGGCGGAAGATGAAGTGTGGGCATCTGTTCAATGGACAATAAACAGTTCTGTGGTAAGGCATATCGTAAAATTCAAACCGAGAGACTGGGGTTCTGATATAGCGGATGCTTTCTTTGTGGATTCCGGCATTACCGATACCAGTGGTTCTACGACTATTTCAGGATTAGACCATCTCGAAGGTGAAGCTGTTCGGGTATTTGCTGACGGTGTAGTTCAAACAGAACTTGCATCGTGGGATTTTACTGTAGCATCCGGGGATATCACAGTAGCATCCGGCCTGACCAAAGGTCAAGTTGGAAAAGGTTATACAATGAAAGTAAGAACAATGCGACTGCCCGTACCACAAGAGGGAAGTACTCATCAGACAAGAATTAAACGTATTCATGC
>SDBV01006822.1_pt1 | contig 15724 bp, 22 predicted proteins | sample 2277081 | NCBI WGS metagenome assembly SDBV01 (sample SAMN10402039, study PRJNA504765) | marine sediment metagenome | isolation source: marine sediment core GS10_PC15, 223 cmbsf | place: Arctic Ocean: Southern Knipovich Ridge | collected 2010
GTAGGAATAGGCACAGCTTCTCCTTCAAGAGAACTTACAGTTGCAGGAACTTTATTAATAGAGGATGACCCTGCTGATATAAGATTTAATAATACTGGTGGAGGAACTAATGATAAGATGTTATTAATGAGATTAGGGGAGGGAGTATTCTCGTTCTTTTTCCAGAGTGATGCTCAAACAGGTAGTGGAGAAGGAATGCACATAAGGAGAGACCCTTCAGGTAGTGGAAATAAGTTTGGTTCATTTGAAATTGGGCCTATTTCTAATCCTTTCTTTATTGTTAATAATACTGCAAGTAGAGTAGGAATAGGAACAAGCTCTCCATTAGCTACCAGATTACATATATTACATAGTGCAGATGGAATTGAAAACCAACCAGCATTATTAATTGACCTTTTAGAACCAACAAGTGGTTTTGAAGAGTATGTTGTAATTAACAATACAGATGGGTTTGGTGGTGGACAAGATGATTCAGCTACATTTAAAATAAGAGGAACAGGAACAATATCTAGTGGTTGTACTGATTGCACGAGTTTTGATTTAGTTCATACGGGGGTTATTAATGAACCTGATTTTCGTGCATTAAGTGTAAGAACAACTGATTTAGGAACTGTTAACTATTGGATTAATTATACTGGAAGTACAGGAAGAATAGATGGAGCTAGAAGTTCTTTTGGAAATAGTGATGATGCTTTTATTTATTATGATGGTACTGCTAATGTACTAACAATACAGGTAACTTAAAATGAATAATAAAAATACAAGAATAAATTTAAGAATAATCCTAGGTTTTTTAGTAGTTCTTACTTTATTCTTTATACCTTTTGTACTTGCACAAATAGAAGCTGAAAAACCTAAACCAGTAACAGAGGTTGCGTTAGTTAAACAAACATCAGATTCAGATACTTTTAAATTATCTGATGGAAGTTTCAAATCAATATTATATTCAGTAAAGAGAGTTTTTGAAGATGAAACTTGGAAGTTTCCATCAGAAGCACGAAGTCTTAAAGAAAGCAATAACTATTTCTTTAATGATATAGAAGTTGATAAGAATTTCAAAGTAGAAATAGAAGATTTTAATTATACATCAGCAACATTAACTATAATTGTTCCAAATAAATCTTTTGATTTAGCTACAAATGTTGATGTTCCTATAAGGATTTGGAAAGTAAATGAAACAAAACTTATAAATGAATCTATAAGTAAAGTTGATTTTAAAAATTATTATGATTTAAATTTTAATGATATAATAACTTTAACTAAAACTTCTCCTTCTAAAAGTGGTTATATAATTCCTATAAGATTATTTAATATATTAGAGATAGGAACAAACACTACAACTCTTGAATTAGATAGCGTATCAGGAATTTATGATGGTCATATAGATTCATTGAATGCAAGACAGGATGGTGCAGCTACTTTTTTTATAGGTGTGATAGCAGTACCAAGTCATAGAGGTTTTTTAGAATTTAATACTTCTACTATTCCCGATTCAGCTACTATTAGTGATGTTGATTTAAATTTTACAGTAGTTGTAAATTATGGGGCAGGTGATACTGTTGATATAACTAGATTTAACAGTAGTCAAATAAGTGACACAAATAATTATGCAGATGATGCTACTGGAAATAGAGCTTTGCGTAATAATATTTCAACTGGATATGATGGAGAAACTGGAGGTGCTTTAGGAGATTACATAACTGCAACTACAGTGTTTCAATCTAGTGGAGGTAAATTATTAGATTTAAGTTCATTTGCAGATATAGATTTACAATCTCAACTTATAAATGATTTTTTTGCTATGGGTTTCTTTGGAAGTGATGAATCTTTTAATGGTGCTACTGTAAGGAGTAGTGAAGCTACACAGATTTCTGAAACTCCAAAACTTATTGTTATTTATGATGCTTGTGATTATTCTGGTGTTGGGGATTGGGTAATTAATGAGACCTGTACTATAACAGGAGAAATTATTATTCTTGCATCTAGTAATAGTATTCTTATTCAAGATAAAGGGTCTTTATTATTAGAAGGAGGAGCTAATTTATCTTTTACAGGAAATAATCAGGCAATTAATATTTCTGATGGAAGTGGAGGAAGTTTAAATTTTAGTAAAGGTAGTGGCTTTGCAGATTAAAATGAATAATAAATTAATAATCTTGGTAGTAGTTTTCATGTTTGTAATACTAACTGGATTACTACCAGGTGTTAATGCTCAATTGAGTTTTTTAGGGACTTTTGAACAAGATGAAGAAATTAACTTAATTCAATTATGTGCAAATTGTACTTTTAATAATATTACTTCTGTAACTTCTCCTAATTCAACAGAACTTATAGCGAATGTAGTTATGACTAAAATAGGAACAAATTATAATTATACTTTCCTTAAAAATAATACTGGAGAATTGGGAAGTTATAATGTTAATGGATTTGGAGATCCAAATGGAGTAAATGAAATATGGGCTTATACTTTTGATGTAACTCAAAATGGTACGGTTTTAGAAACAAGTGAATCTTTAATTTTTATTTTATTAACTGTTGCTGTTTTTATCTTCTTTTTAATAAGTTTTTATTTTGCTATTGTTACTCCTTATTCAAATGAAATAAGTGATCAGGGTATGGTAATCAAAGTAACTAAATTAAAGTATGTAAAATTATTATTTATCATGCTTAGTTATATTCTCTTTATTTGGTTTTTGAATACATTGGTTGGAGTATCAGAGAACTTTGTAAGTTTGACTTTATTTGCTGGATTCATAGGATTCTTATTTCAATCCTTAAATAATTTAGCTTGGCCTTTTGCAGTCTTCATAATTGTATTGTCTTTCTTTGAAATAATAAGAGATGCTAATTTTAATAAAAATATGAAATTATTAATGGGGGCAATGAATAGATGATACAAAAAAATATTAATGGAGGAGACTCACAAAAGATACAGGAAAGTTCTGAAAACCATATGGTAAGAGTTAATTGTAATTTTTATAATTGGTCTGAATATATTAATGAAAAAAGAAAAAAAAAGGGTTTAAAAGCTTTCTCTATGAATGTGTTTACAAACCTTTTAATAAAACACAACTCTCGTTCTACTGTGGAAGAAGATTTAATAAACTTTGATTTAAAAGATAAAAATGGAAAATAAAAAAGGTGTTCAAGGTCCAGTAACTATTCAGATGTTCTTATTTGTAATTATTGCATTCTTTGCTATTCTTTTTTTGGGATTATATGTTTTTGCATTTGATTTAGTTACAGATAATTTAGCAGTAGATGTTGATGTAGGTCAGGTTAATTTAAAAAATGTAACAGATAGTACAATGGGACAATTGAATATCGCCCTAGGTTTAAATGCAGATATATTGGGGATAGTGATTTTATTGATGATGGCTGTAATGATGATTCTTAATGGATTTCTTTTAGGAAGAGGGAATAGTAGATTATGGATAGTTGGAGATATATTTATTTTAATTTTTGTATTTATCTTCGCTGTTTACATTGCACAAGTTTATGAGACTTTCATTAATGCTACTACACTTTTAGATGTTTATATAAATGATCTCCCAAAATCTTCAACATTTATTTTAAACTTACCAATTTATGTGGCGACAATTGGTGCTTTAATAATGATAGTTAGTTATTCAGCAATAAATGAATTAAATAGGGGGCAATCTAATGTACTTGGGTTTGAACAGTAAATGATGAAAAGGATATTATCTAGAGAAGAGAAGAGAAGAGAATATAAAGAGAAAAATAAAGATAAAATATTAAAACAAAATAAAGAATATAATCAAAGACCAGAAGTTAAAGAAAGATTAAAAGAATGGAGCAAGAAATATCATCAAAGACCCGAGGTTAAAAAAAGACAAAGAGAATTACAACAAACACTTGAATATAAAGAAAAGAGAAAAAGATATAGTAAGAAATATAGAGAGAAAAATAAAGATGAACTATCCATGAAAAACAAAGAACATAATGCAAAAATTGAGGTTAAACAAAGAAGAAAAGATTATAGAAGTAAATATAATAAACTTCAAAAAGTTAAAGAGGATCAAAGAGAATGGCAAATACAATATTATAAGAAATTAGAAGTTAAAGAAAGAAGAAAGAATTGGCATATTGAGTATATGAAAAAACCAAGAGTTCAAGAAAGAATAAATAACCTAGTTAAGGAAAGAAGAAAAACAGATAAACAATTCGCAATAAAAGAAAGGCTAAAGAATAGATTACGTAAGGCTATTAAATATTACTTAAAAAATAATAAACATTCAATATCTAAAACAGAGTTAATAGATTATAAATCAATAATTGAATCCCTTAAACCATTTCCAAAGAATATCTCTCTTTATCATATAGATCATGTTAAACCATTATGTAGTTTTGATTTAACTAAGGAAGAAGAAATTAAAGAAGCTTTTTCTTCAGAAAATCATCAATGGTTATTAGCTAAAGAAAATTTAATTAAAGGAGGCAAATGGAAAGATGAAGAATAAATTAATTCTGACATTATTGATGTTTATTTTTTTAGCATCTTTTGTTTCTTCTATGCAATTTGATAATGTATTATCATACGATGAAGAGAAGAAAACTGTTACAGTTAAAGACAATTTTGGAATCGGTGGAGATTTAATTAAAATTGAATTATTAGATAATACTTATCTGTGTGGAGTTGAATGTTCAACTACTTGGAATGTTTCTGTAATCAAATCAGAAGATAATTTTCTAACTGATTTAATCTATGAACAAATAAAAGGAAGTGGTGGAGTCAGTAATGAAAAGTTTGAATATATTTCTAAATATAATGATGTTATTGTAGAAGAATTCGGTAGAGATTGTAGTAACAAAGAAGAATTAGGAATATGCAAGAAAATAAAAACAGGAGAACACACAGAAAAAGTTCCTGTATGGAGTAGCTTTGACCCAAGAAGAAAACTTCCTATTGGAAATTATGTAATAAAATTAACAGGTACAAAAAAATGGGAAAGCACAATAGATTGGGTGGCTAGTTATTCTGGTAAAAAATTTAATTCTTGGGCTTTTTGGGCTGCTTCCGATCCTACAACTTATTGGAGATTTAATGAAGCTAATGGAGCAACACAAGCAATAGATGATTTAAGTTTAAATAATTTAACATTACTTGATCCTACATTAACTGGATTTACTCCTGGACATTTAGCAAATGCTTGGAATTCAAGTAGTCAAGCTGGAGTTCCTCAATCATTAAATACTACAGGTGCAAGTCAATTCGCTTTTGGAACAAGTGATTTTACAATAGCTTATTGGGTTAATGGAAGTTCAAGTGCATCTAGTGGTACTATTATGGGTACAAATGAAAGTGGGGTTGTTTCAACTAGCTGGTCAATTACTAAAACTTCAGTTAATAATCATACTTTTGTTAATACTAATGCTGGTGTTTTAGCTACTGGTTTAAATGTATCTAATAATACTTGGAATAGAATAGTGTGGGTAAGAGAAGGAACTGGAAGTAATGAATTTAAAGTTTATGTTAATAATCGTAATACTGGTAATGCAACTTTTTCAACAGATATAAGTGATGATATTACTAATTTTACAATAAGAAGTCCAGTTGGTGGTGGTGCATTTATACAACTTGATGATTTACAAATATATAATGGATTTGCTTGGAGTGTTGCTGATGTTGAATTTGATTGGAATAATGAAACTGGAAGAGAAGCAAATGATACCTCAACTTTATCCCAAATAACAAATGTAACTTTAATTGCTCCAACTAATGGAACAAATATTTCTCTATCTACAATAGTTTTTAATTCTACAGCAACTCCTCTTAATACAAATTTAACAAATGCTACAATAAGGATTTATAATACCAGTACAACTTTATTCGATAGTGAGAGTGTCGCAGTTACAGGAAATATCACAAATGTAAGTATTTTTACTATTTCAAATTTTCTTCTAGGAACTTATTTTTGGAATGTTGAATTTTGTGGTATTGTTAATAATGCTACAGCAAGTACAATATGTAATATAGCAAATAGTAATTTCACATTTTCAAGATTAGCTATTATTAATCAATCTGTAAACTTTAGTCAAACAACTATTGAGGGATCAACAGAAAGTTTCATTTTAAATCTTACTTTTGATTCTTCATTATTTAGTCTAGGTTCAGCAAGTTTTATTTACAATAATACTTTAAATACTTCTATAATTTCAGGGACTGGAAATAATAGACTTGTTATAAGTTCAATCATAATTCCAAGCGTGGCTACAGATATTAATAAAACTTTCTTTTGGAATCTTTCATTTACAGATCTTGTCAATGGAGGAACTTCTATTGAAAGTACAACACTTACTAATCAAACTGTTTTTAATATAGGAATAGATAATTGTGATTCTTTTACAAATAGAATTTTAAATTTTACTGTTAGGGATGAAGAATTACAGACATTCATCTTTGACGCAACAATCGAAACTGCTGTGAATATCTTTGATCAGACTAGACAGGGATTAGTAGCGAATTTCTCAGGTAATTTTACTAATCCAACAACTATCTGTTTAAGTCTTAATTTAACAAATACAACTGTTTATTCATTAGATACAATTGTAAGATATGAAAAACCTTTAGAATATGCTAATGAATATTTTAATATTGTAAACAATTCCTTAACTATCAATTCCACAACACAAAATATTATTTTATTTGATTTAAATATATCAGACTCTACAGAATTTCAGTTAACTTTTACTGGTTCTGATTTCCTACCTGTAGAAAATGCCCTTATATTTGTGGATAGACAATATATTGCAGAAAATGTATTTAAAACAGTTGAATTACCGAAGACAGATTCTAATGGACAAACAATTCTGCATTTAGTTAGAAATAATGTAATTTACAATATCCGTGTTAGTAAAGATGGTATAATTTTAGGAAACTTTGAAAACTTAGTTGCTTTCTGTGAAGACTTTGCTATAGGAGATTGTAAAATAGATTTGAATGCTGCATCTTCAACAGAAGCTTTATTTAATTATGATAGTGAATTAGGTATAACTTTTACTACTCCAACTTTCAATAATAATACAAGGCTTGTTAGTTTTGATTTTTTAACTTTTGATGGTACTGCAAAGACAGTTTTGATGAATGTAACAAGATCAGATATTTTTGGTAATAGAACAATTTGTGAAGATACTTTGGTTTCTTCAGGAGGAACTTTATCATGTACTGTTCCTTCAAATATAGATGATGCTGATTTATTAATTAGTGTTTTTGTTGATGGTAAACAATCTGTTTTTAAAATAATTAAATTAGAATTAACAGATCTAGGAGTTGCAGGATATTTAGTATGGTTTGTTATGTCATTAAGTTTAATTATGTTCTTCTCTAATACAAAAGAAGGAATATTAATTGCAGTATTATTAGGATTTGCTGGAGGAATAGGTTTAGGAATTGTAACAAGTAGTTTAATAGGATTAGGAGCTAGTGGATTGTGGTTAATACTTATAGTCATAATTGGAATATGGAAATTAAACAAAGACAGGATTCAATAAAATGGGTAGCTTTTTAGAACTATTCGTGAAATATATGTTTGTAGGATTAATAGTCTTATCTTTATTTTCTTTTATAATTTTATTCCAGTCTGAAAATAATGTAGCAGATCCATTTGTAGATAATGAATTAATCAATAGTACCTTTAATGATTTAAGAACTAATTTAGAAGGATTAGAAGGTCAAACTCAAACACAAAAAGATTTATTTGAAACAGAAGATCCTAAAACAGGATTTGGTTCATTAATCTTAAAATCCATTGTATCTTCTGGAAAAACATTTAATAGTATGATTGTGGGTGTTCTTAATATATTAATCACCTTACCTGTTGTATTCCTTGGTTTAGATAGGGTAGTAGTGTCTGTTTTAATGACTGTATTAGGAATAATTATAATATTTGGATTATGGACGGTGTATAAACTAGGAGGTTAAAATGGTATGTGCAGGAATAGAAACATTAACTGATACAAGCATTGTAGGAATATTAAGTTATCCAACTATCTGTGATACTCAATTTTATGCAAAAATAATGGCTGCTATATTTATAATTCTAGCTTTTGGATTATTTATGAGAGATAGAGAAAGAGAGACAAAACCAGATCTTATAAGTAATCTGGGTGTAAGTTCAATAGCTGTAATCTTTTTAAGTTTGATAGGAACTTTAATTGGTATGATTCAACAAACTATTTTTATAGAAATTTCTGTAATTGGAATGATATTTATAGTAATCTGGATGCTGAAAAAATAACCTTTTTTTGTTAACATACCTTTTTATATAGATTTATCCAATATTATTCATGGTTTTTAGGATACGATTAAAAGGAGGAATTTTATTTAATGGGTAAAGCAAGTGATTTTCGTGTCTCTGAAAAGATTCAGGAAGCTGGACTAATATTGGGAGCTCTTGGAGTTGTTGGATTCATTGGTGTTATTTGGCTATTGATTTACGGAAACTTAGATGGTAATTTAGGATTCGGACAAGATACTCTTTCTTTTAGTAATGAAACTATTACTCTTGTTTCAAGTGGAAATACACCTAATGGTGCAAGTAATAGAATTAATGGAGTAATCTCGTCTACTGCTTTCGTGATGACAAATGCTAGTGCTTTTAATGCTACTAATCCTGTATTAACAACAGATAATTTTACGATAAGTGGTGTAATTATCGCATCAACAGTAGACTCAGAATTTAATAATACAGATGTAAATGTATCTTATACTGTAGCTTTTGATTCCAATGGAAAGGTAAGCACAGATAATGTAATTACTAATCTGACTGGAGGATTCAACACATTCTTCACTTTCTCTAATACGTTCTTCACAATCGCAGCTATTGTACTATTGATCTTTATGTTCTTAGGATTATTGGCTATAGTAGTATTGATTATGAGAATGCAACAGGGCAAGAATAAAGGATTTTCTGAATAATAACAACTACTTTTTCTTTCTTTTTTTTTCTTTCTTTTCTTCTTTCTTCTTATGTTTTGTTAACATACCTTTTTATATAGATTTATCCAATATTATTCATGGTTTTTAGGATACAATTAGAAGGAGGTCATTTTTATTATGGGTAAAGGATTTAGTGTTTCTTCTAAGGTTCAGGAAGCTGGACTAATATTGGGAGCTCTTGGAGTTATTGGATTCATTGGTATTATTTGGCTATTGATTTACGGAAACTTAAGTGGGAATCTAGGATTTGCTACTGGAACAACTGGTTTTAATAATACTGAAAATGTAATCAACAATGTAACTGCAGGATTCAACACATTCTTCACTTTCTCTAATACGTTCTTCACAATCGCAGCTATTGTACTATTGATCTTTATGTTCTTAGGATTATTGGCTATAGTAGTATTGATTATGAGAATGCAACAAGGGAAAAATAGTGGATTTGCTGAGTGATAATGCACTTTCTTGATTGCTTTTAATTTATTTTTTTTATTTTTTCTTCTTTCTTTTTCTTTATTTTCTTAGTTTTGTTAACAAAACATAAGATTTATAAACAATAATTCCCTCTGGAATTTATGGCTGTTGACTTTTTAGGGAGTATTCCTGGATTAAATTCTATCACAGGAACTGGAATGGTTGGTTGGATTGCGACTACAGGAAAAATACTCTTAGGTGTTTTTATTTTCTTAACTATTTTTAGCATTATGTTTTTTGTTTTATGGAAGATAAAAAATAAAAAACTTTACAATAAAAAGATTCATTGGTTTGAAGAAGTTAATGGAAGTATAGTACCTGTGGATGAAGATTTAGCAACAGAAATCACAATTCCAAATACTAATATAACTACTTTCTATATTAAGAAAAAGGATCTTTATTTACCAAGGCCTACTAAAAGAATGGGTAAGGATTCTTATTGGTTTGTCATCAAAAATAATCGTGAAATAGTAAATTTCACTATGAAGAATATTAATGATGAGATGAAAGAAGGTAACTTAGATTATGATCATACAGATATGCGTTATGCTTTAGTAAATCTTAGAGCATTAATTCAAAGAAATTATAGAGATAATAGTAAACCATGGTGGAGAGAATATAAAGATGTAATTGGTTTAGTTATTTTAATATTTGTATTAAGCCTTTCTTTTTTCTTTATAATATCGAAAGTAGCTGTTTTAATTGATAAAGCTGGACTTTTAATAGACCATGCTGATCAACTTGTCAAATCTGCTGAAGCCTTAAGGGGAAGTGGAGTAAAAACATCTTAAAATGAAACTATCACAATTAATCTTTAAAACATTAAAATTATTTATAATAGGAATTTTTATTGTTATTGTGTTGGGTCTTATAGGTTATGTTCTCTATATTGCAAACATATTTATTGGAATAGCTTTTATGATAGTTTTAGCATTACTAACAGGCTATTTTGGAGTTAGAATAAAGATGGCTCTAGATAAAAGAAAGAGAGAGAGCAATATAGATGAGAAAATAGAAAAACAAAAGTTTCATATGCAAACCGCAGATGTTGGAAGAAAGCCTATAGATTTATCTGCAAAAGTTCCTAATAAAGTTTCTAAAGGTAAGAAAGTTGTGAAAAAGACTAAAAAGAAAAAATGAGTGAAGATAATGATAATCTAGGCAATTATAATGCTTCTGAGAGCTCCCTAGAGCCTAAAAAAAGTGTTCTTACCATCAAAAAGACTTTAGTTTATACAGGAATAGTTTTAATATTAATTATCATAGGGTTTGTAGTTATTATGGCTAAATTAATTAATGAAAATAGTCAATGTACTTCTAATCCTTTTGTTTATGGAGCTGCAAGAATTGAAAGTTCCCAGGGTGAAGCCCATCCTTTATGTGCTTGTAAAATAGATGATGGAACATTCTGTGCCTGTGCAATGTCAAATGGTGGGGCATTTTGGTTTGATGAAGATAAAATGTATTCAAAGAATCCTTTATTTGATCCTAATAGTGGAAGAGATATAGAATTTACTTCCACTTCTTCCTAAAAACATTTATTACTTCACTAAGCAACCAAGCAAAGAAGATTACAATAATCATAATTCCTAAGATTATAAAAAATACACTACCCATTTTATTCTACTATCTCCCTTTTCTTATCTCCATATCTTTCAATATAATTTTCTATGTAATTATCTGGATTAATTCTACCATATTTATCTCTACAAAATCTATGAATATATTCTGTAATTCCTAAGTGCATTACTATATTATTATGGGCATAATGAGTTAATCTTGCCTCTAGGTTTCTTCTTGCTTTGTTTTTCTTATGTTGTATTCTTCTATCGTGGATGTTCATTTTTTATCCTCTCGATCCAATTTATTCTTTTCTTTCTTGAAATCAGATCTATACTTTAGCCATTTCTTATAGCCTCCGCCAAACCACCAATAAAGAATAGCTCCTCCAAAGACTCCAATAAATACTGCCCATGTTATTAATACTGCGTTTACCATTTAGTTACTACCTCCCTTTGATTTAGAATCATTGAAAATCATTAGATAAGCTTGAATAGTTAGTGGAATTGTAAATATAATCCCAACGCCACCTAACATCAATAAATTATTCCAAGGAACTCCAAAACTTCTAAGAATATTGGTAGCTATTGCTAGAACTAATAATCCAAGGATTAATCTTTCTGATGATGTATCTCTTATTTCTTTTTTCCAACTCATTTTATTTCTTCCCCCTTAACATTCCACCTGTAAATATATTAAACATATTGCTAAAGATTTCACCAATACTTTTAACACCTTTTTGTGTCTTAGTCTCTTCTTTGTTTGTTTGTTTTTTATCTGATTTCATTTCACACTATCCCCTGATACGCAAAAAAACTATGCTTAAAAGCTAATTGGGTAATAGATTCTGTTAGTATGGTAATGCCCACCGCCAAAACAAATGCACTAGCGATATGCTCTAATGGACTGGACACATTAGGATAAACTTTCTTCTCACAAGTAACTCCTTTAATTAAATTACCATATCGATCATAACAATTTACTTCTTCAATATGAGAACTAGCATTATAATTATCTTTCATATCTTGTATAAAAGGAATCAATCCACCAATTACAAGTGTAAAACCAAGAGCTAATAATATTAATGCAATACCTCTCTTCATTTCCCCAAGCCTCCTTTAACAGCTTCAAACATATAACTGATTGTTTCATCAAAACCTCTTAAGGCTTGTTTAATCTTTAACTTAGAAAGCTTCTTCCAATTCTTTAGGGAGATGGCGATTGTTCTTGTTTCTTTATTTTTACCCATTTACTATCTCCCTTCTTATTTGCTAAATCCCATTTCTTTATCACATAGACATTCATACACTTATTACATTGGAAAGCAAAGTATTGATCTCCTGAAAAGTAAGCATTCTTCAACTCTAAAGGTTTATTACAACAATTTGGTGTTTCATATTTTTCTATCATTTTATGAGTATAAGGGGCTTCGGAATTTGTTTCATTTCCTAGCCCTCTTTTGTTAGTAGAAGGAGTTGGAAAGAGGTGATAAGAACCAACTCCCTCTGTTTTTCTACATAATATAGAGGAATAGGTACTATATAAACCTTTGTGTTATTGTGTTATTGTGTTAAGGATTAAGTATCATCAGAACCATATTAATTTGATTATATAGACGACAATTAAGATAAATAAGATGTATCCAAATCGCCTAACCCAGACTTTAAAAAAATGTTCTTTTTCTTCATCTTTTCTAATGATAGGTCTTAGATGCAAGGTTCTTATTTTATTCATTTCATTTCCCCAGCTTCTCCTTTAATTTTTCCTTATCAATATATGTATAAATCTGGGTGCTTGTAATTGAGGTGTGTCGTAAGAGCTCCTGCACTTCTCTTAGATTAAGCTTCTTAACATTAAGAAGATAGTGGCCATAAGAATTACCTGTTAAAAATATCTTTTCATTATATCTTGCAATCCATGTATTGTTTTCAATATTAGGACACCAAACTTTCCCCACATAATCCACTTTTTTTATATGTTCTTTTCTTATCTGACAATCATTCCTTTTAGTTACATAAGTTCTAAAATATTCTTTACCATTTTGTTTCTTTGTACATAATAAAGTTCTATAATTAAGTAAACAACACATTGCTCTAAAAAAATCAATTGTTTTTTTATTTTGTGTAGACAGTTCTCGTCCTAATGAACCATCTCCCAACATCATATTTTCATAAATTGCTTTTAATTCTTCCCCTTTTAACAATAATAGTTTATATTTTGGAGTTCTATTCAAGTTAATCCATTCCCATATCCAATCTTTACTATCTCCTAAGATTCTAAAAACAATATTTTTACAAATTCCCTTTGAAAATCCTGAATCTTTTTTCTGAGTATAGACTTTTTTGGAATATTTAACTTTTCCTTTAATTAATAAATTTTCTATAATTTTACATTTATCTCTATTTGCAGTTAAACTTTGACAAATTATTATACATCTTTGATATTTGTTTCCATCAGTCAAAATCCATCCAATAATTCCTGCTCTTGCTCTTCCAATTGAGAGTTCTCCTTTAGAAATACCTGAAATCCTATATTTAACATATCGCTTATTTTTCTCATCAAGAAGTTCCTTTATTGTTTTTAATTCCCAGTTTCCCAATTCAGTCCATCTCTTTTTTCTTTTATTTATTGTTTTTTGTCTTTCTTTCCCTACTTTTAAGATACAATTATGTTCAGGAGTTATTTGACTATGAAGATATTTATTTTTTATTTCAAAGAGATTCCCACGAAAATTATACACATAAATTTCTTTAATTGGTTTAAATTCTATTTTATCATTTATTAAATTTAATGTAGGACAAAGTTCTCCAACTTTCAACTCTTTTCTTTTTTTCCAACCATTAATAGTTAAAATTTCTGTACCTTCTTTTACACAGTGTCTAAGCCTATGAGGATGTACGCTAGTCTCTCTTATCACTTTACCATGCTCATCTAGTTTAGTTATCCCAGATTTTATTCCTGCTTGATTGAGGTGCATCTGCCATGTCCTTGCTTGGTTCTTAACATTTATCTCTTCATCTGAAATTGTGTGTTTTAAGAAAAGCAAAGAGTTTTGAGTTAACGGCTGAAATTCAGATGATTGAAAGAAGTGGCTTATCCTATTCATTATAGGCCCTGGAACTAAAGCAATTCCAGGCTTACCTCCTTTCCCTAACACTCTACATTCTCCCATCTTAGTCATATCCTTTCCCCATTCATCCCAGTTAAAAGATCTGAATCTAACCTTAAGAGTTTCTCCTAATCTAAGACCACAAGAATAAGTAAGCCAAAGTTGAATCTTTAATCTCTCTGTAGCTAGATATTTTTCCAAAAGGGGAATATCTTCATGGGAAATTGGATAAACTAAATGAGTCTTTTTTCCTACTTTAAATGATGTTAAATCCATCTCTACTAAGTCTCCTAATTCATCTATACTTATCTTAAGCTCTTTATGATTCTGCATTAAGAACTTTCGATAATTAACTAAGAAAGTCTTACCAATACTATTCCTATTTGCCTTGTGTGAATAAAACTTAACTGCCGATTCTTGATCTAATAAAGGATGGTCTTTCGCAAACTTAAAATAATAGTACATATAATTATCTACAGTTCTAGGGGTTAATTGTTTATTAACTAACCATTCTTCAAACTTCTCTGGGGGTATTGTTTTCATTTTGTCCTCATCTTCTTTCTTAAGAACAAAATAACTAAAACAATAATAATACAAACCCACCAATATTGATAAGCTAAAATGAAGAGGGCTCTTAATAGCTTACCTCCAATAAGTAAAAAATATCCTGCTGCAATTGCAATAGCAATCGTAGCAACATAGTAAGGAATATAATTAGGCTTTGTCTCATGGTAGGTTGTCATGTTATTTATTCTCATTTTTTATTTTTAGATTTCTAATAACTCTGGATTTAATTTAATCATTCCATTGGTTCTTTGCATCAATCCCAAAGTATTTAATCTTGAAATAGCATTATTAAACCCTCCAGATTTAGCAGAATATTGAGTTTCGGTTGCTTCTGCAAGTTCTTCTTTTCCAAATGTTTCTTCAGGATTTTCAAGTAAGACGTGATAAATTTCTCCCTCACATTTATTTAACTTTGAAATTATAGCCTCTTTAGAAAAATCAAACTCTTGTGCAATATCTGAATTTAATTCCTTGGCTCTTAATTCACTTCCACTTCCTTCTATTAATCCCATTTGTCTTAGATGAGAGATTGCGTTATTGAATCCTCCAGATTTGCAGGAGTATCCTGTAAAGACTCCTACCTGTGGTTTAGAAAAACTTCTCTCTGAATATTGGAATAATAAACTATAAAGTTTTCTTTCACATAGATTTAATTCATATTCACCATCATAATCTGACACTTGGTGTAAGTTTTTACTTACACTTGGTTTTTGTTGAATTGGCTGATTAAAGTTCTCTTTAATTGGTGGTTGTTTCATTAAAGTTTTTGGCTGAAAACTATACTCTGGTCTTGGAACGACTTTCACCTTCAATAAATCTCCAATCTTATTCATCAATCCAATAAGGGAAGTATTTTCCTTTCTCAAAAAGTTTATCTCTTTCATCATTTCTCTTTCAGCTTCTTTAAGGCCTTGAGACCTTGCCCTTTCTAAACCCTTTTCATCTACTTTTATAAGGGGTTTATCTTTAGGTTTTTTTCTTAGTTCAAACTTTAATCTATTAATTTCATCAATCAGAGATTTTCTATCCATTTTCTCTTTACTTATTTTCTCTAC
>SDBV01006823.1_pt1 | contig 15724 bp, 10 predicted proteins | sample 2277081 | NCBI WGS metagenome assembly SDBV01 (sample SAMN10402039, study PRJNA504765) | marine sediment metagenome | isolation source: marine sediment core GS10_PC15, 223 cmbsf | place: Arctic Ocean: Southern Knipovich Ridge | collected 2010
TATGAAAAAGCCAAAGGAATATATCAATGATAAAAAAGAGGAATATAAAGTGGAAGATATTCTTGTGAAATATAATGCTCAAAAAGAGGTAGTGGTATGAGGTATAAGGAAATAAGGTATATGTAAATAAGGTATATGGAAATAATGGCTGAGTGTATACCCTTATACCCTTATACCCTATACCCTTATACCTGAATAGTAACCAATAGTTTAATTTTTAATTTGTAATTTCTAATTTTTAATTGAATTATGTCCTCAATATTTACAAAAATTGTTAATGGTGAAATCCCTTCATACAAAATTGATGAAGACGAGAATTACTATGCTTTTTTAGATATTAATCCCCTTGCTGAAGGTCATACTTTAGTCATACCAAAGAAAGAGATTGATTATATTTTTTCTCTTGATAATGATTTATTAAGTGGATTAATAGTTTTTGCAAAAAGAATTGCCCGGGCAATTGATAAGGTTATTGAATGTGAAAGAGTTGGTATTGCAGTAATTGGTCTGGAAGTGCCCCATGCTCATGTTCACTTAATTCCGGTTAATAATATACATGATATTAATTTTGAACGTGAGAAATTAAAATTTACTGATGAAGAGTTTAAGGATATTGCCAGGAAAATTAGAAATGCAATTCATTAATTTATTTGAAATAATATTTATTGTAATTAAATTTGTAAATACAAATATATATTTTAATTTTGTGTCTGGAATCTTTTAAATCAATTATTAATCCGCCATTAGAAACTCAAGGCAAATAAAAATTATAAATCATGAAAAAAATTATTTATCTATTAAGTTTTGCGCTATTATTTACAACAGTAGTCTTTTATGGCTGTCAAAAAGAACCTATTGCTTCTTTTACTGTTTCGAAAACAACTGTTAATGTCGGTGAAAGTGTTTCTTTTACAAATACTTCAGCAGATGCTGATAGTTATCAGTGGGATTTTGGTGATGGCAGCACATCTACATCCGTAAGTCAAACACATACTTACAATACAGCAGGAACTTATACAGTTACTTTAACTGTCTTTTCAAAAAATGGGAAAAAAAGCGATATAGCAACTGAAGAGATAACTGTTAGTGAGATAACAGGACAAGCTCCAGTTGCAAATTTTAAAACAAATACAACAAATATAACAGTAGGCAGCACTGTTAATTTTACTGACCTTTCTACAAATACTCCAACAAGCTGGGCATGGCATTTTGGTGATGGTGGAATATCAAATACTCAAAATTCTTCTCATACATATTCATCTGCTGATACTTTTACTGTTTCTTTAACAGCAATTAATGCTTTTGGTTATAATACTGAAACAAAATATGATTATATAACTGTTAGTTGCTCTTCTCCTGCTGCAGAATTTACAGCAAATTTAACAAGCATTACCAAAAACAGAACTGTTTATTTCACTGACCTTTCAACAAACAGCCCAGATAGTTGGGTTTGGGCATTCCCCAGTGGCCCCAGTGGCATTCCAAATTCTTCAACTTTGCAGAACCCAGCAGTTAAATATGATACTGTTGGCACTTATGATGTTACATTAATAGCAATTAATGCTTGTGATTCTGATACCATAACAAAATATGATTATATTACAGTTGAAGAATTAGTAATGAATATACCTTGCCCCGGAACACCAACAGTAACCGACGCAGACGGCAATGTTTACAACACTGTGCAAATAGGCACCCAGTGCTGGATAGCAGAAAACCTGAACGTAAGCCATTACCGAAACGGAGATGCAATACCTAATGTAACTGATAATACACAATGGGATAATCTTACTACTAGTGCCTGGTGCTATTACAATAATAATTCAGGTTATGAAAATCCTTATGGTAAACTGTATAACTGGTATACTGTAGTGGACTCAAGAGGGCTTTGCCCAACCGGCTGGCATATACCAACACATTATGAATTGACAACTCTTGAAAGAGCAATTTGTACCAGCGGTACCTGTAATACTGATTTCCCTTATGATTTTACAACAACAGGTTGGCGTGGCACTGATGAAGGCGGTAAGTTAAAAGAAACTGGAACAATACACTGGAATTCGCCAAACACAGGAGCTACAAATGAAAGTGGTTTTTCCGCGTTACCCGGTGGCTACCGTTACAGCAATGGTGAATTCGACTATATGGGCTACTACGCCTACTTTTGTTCTTCATCAGAGTACTATAGTTACAATGCGTGGTTCAGGAAGTTGCACTACTACTTCGGAGATGTAAGTCGTGACTACTACGATAAGAATTGTGGTTTTTCGGTTCGTTGTGTTAAGGACTAAGTGATTATTTGTCTATTTGCCCCCTAAAAAGGCGGTGGGTTTTGATAATTGTTGATTGATGATTAACTATGCTAAGGCTCAGTCAATTAAAATCTTTTAATTAATGTTATTGGTATTTATCTTTTATGCAAAACATAAAATAGAGACTAACAGGGCGAAACCTTTAGGCATTTTTAATCTAACTTCAATACAGCGAGAAAAGCCGTTTGTGGAACTTCAACATTTCCTATTTGTTTCATTTTTTTCTTTCCTTTCTTTTGCTTTTCAAGTAATTTTCGTTTTCGTGTAATATCACCACCGTAACATCTTGCAGTTACATCTTTTCGTACCGCTTTAACAGTTTCTCTTGCAATGATTTTAGCACCAATAGAAGCTTGAATGGCAACATCAAACTGCTGCCGGGGGATTAACTCTTTTAATTTAACACATATTTTTCTTCCAAAATTATATGAATTATTGCGATGGATAAGTGTAGATAAGGCATCTACTATTTCACCATTAAGTAATATATCTAACCGCACAAGATTAGCTGGTTTATAATCCGACTGGTAATAATCAAACGAGGCATATCCCCTTGAAATACTTTTCAACCTATCATAAAAATCAATAACAATCTCGGCTAATGGCATTTCAAAAGTAATTTCAATTCTATCACTGGTCAAATATACCTGATTTTTTAAAACACCTCTTTTGTCAATACACAAGTTCATTATTGCGCCCACATATTCTGATTTGGTAATTAGATGGGCAGTTATGTATGGTTCCTCAATATGTTTTAAATAGTTTGGAGCAGGTAAATTAGAAGGATTATAAACTTCAATTACTTCATTTTTAGTAGTATAAGCTTTATAGGACACATTAGGAACGGTTGTAATAACATTCATATTAAATTCGCGGGCTAAGCGTTCCTGAATAATTTCCATGTGCAGCAATCCTAAGAATCCACATCTGAAACCAAAGCCTAATGCAACGGATGATTCTGGCTCATAAGTAAGAGATGCATCATTCAATTGTAATTTTTCCATTGACCTGCGAAGCTCATCAAAGTCGTCATTATCAACAGGATATATTCCGGCAAAAACCATTGGCTTTACATTCTCAAATCCCTCAATATAGGTATTGCTTGGATGCTCAACATGGGTAATTGTATCACCTACTTTTACTTCTTTTGCTGTTTTTATTCCTGAGATAAGATACCCTACATCACCCGTTCTTAAAACTTTGCGAGGGGACCCGGCCATTTTCAAAACACCAATTTCATCAGCATAATATTCTTTACCTGTTGCTATGAACTTAACATGGTCACCTTTGTGTATTTCTCCATTTAAAATTTTAAAATAGACTATAATGCCTCTAAACGAATTATAAACAGAGTCAAAAATTAATGCCTGAAGTGGTGCGTCAGGATTACCCTGTGGTGGCGGAATATTTTTTATAATTTCTTCTAAAATTTTATCAACACCAATTCCTGTTTTTGCACTTGCCTCAATTATTTCGTCCCGGGCGCATCCAACCAAATCAACAATTTGTTCTTTTACCTCGTCAGGCATAGCATTAGGAAGATCTATCTTATTTAATACGGTAATTATCTCCAAATCGTTTTCAAGTGCTAAATACAGGTTAGATATTGTTTGTGCCTGTATCCCTTGAGTAGCATCTACTAATAATAATGCACCTTCGCAGGCTGCAATAGAACGGGATACTTCATACGAAAAATCTACGTGCCCGGGTGTATCAATCAAATTCAAGTAATACTTTTGCCCTTCATACTCGTATTCCATTTGAATAGCATGACTTTTAATAGTAATACCTCTTTCACGCTCAATATCCATATCATCAAGCACCTGATCCTGAAAGTCTTTTTCTGAAATTGTTCCTGTTTTTTCAAGCAATCTATCAGCCAAAGTGCTTTTCCCATGGTCAATATGAGCTATTATACAAAAGTTTCTGATGTTATTCATTAATAATTTAAAATTCAGTGTATAATCCCTAAATATCTGGATAAAATTAAAAATTAAAAAGTATAAATTAAAAAAAGTTTATATTTTGTATATTTACCCTGTGCCTGCACGGTGTAAATGTTTTTAATTATAAAAATACAATTATAAAACAGGACACACCTACGGTGCTTTTGATTTTTGATGATCATTATTTGCTATAAACAGGTCATCCCTATGGAATTTTCATTATTAGCCACGTTAGTGGCGACCTGTTTATAGAAAAAATATTAACATTGATGAAAAAAGCTCCATCGGAGCGACCTGTTCAAAAGAAAAGGCAAAAGTAAAATAAAAATGAATTTTTAAACGATATTTCACTAATGTCTTGATGTTTTAGTTCTATTATTTTTCTGACGTTAGTAATTTTTTGTAAATTTGTAAAAAAATATAGCATAATAAAAAAATACTATGGAAACAGTAGTAAGTGGAATTCGTTCAACAGGAAATTTGCATTTAGGTAACTATTTTGGTGCAATAAAAAATTTTATTAAAATGCAATATGAGCAGAATTGTTATTTTTTTATTGCCGATTATCATTCATTAACTACATATCCCGTACCTGATGATTTACATAAAAATGCTAAACAAGTTTTAGTAGAATATCTTGCCTGTGGAATTGACCCTGAAGTTGCAACTATATATCTGCAAAGCGATTTACCAGAGGTAACAGAGCTATATCTTCTGCTTAATATGAATGCTTATATAGGAGAATTGGAACGAACCACTACTTTTAAGGATAAAGTGCGCAAGCAACCTGATAATGTAAATGCAGGATTATTAACCTATCCTGTTTTAATGGCAGCTGACATAATTATCCATAAAGCTACAAAAGTTCCGGTAGGAAAAGACCAGGAACAAAATCTTGAAATGGCAAGAAAGTTTGCTAAAAGATTTAATCGTATGTATGATGTTAATTGCTTCCCTGAGCCTTATCCTTATAATTTTGGTGAAACGCTGGTAAAAATACCTGGACTGGATGGTTCCGGAAAAATGGGGAAATCAGAAGGTAATGGAATTTATTTAGCTGATTCGCCTGAGGATATTCGTATAAAGGTAACGCATGCAGTTACTGATACCGGACCAACGCAAATGAACCAGGAAATGTCTGAGCCGGTGAAGAATCTGTTTGCCATTATGCAGGTTGTTTCTACCAAAGATACTATCCTGTATTTTGAAGATAAATATAATAAGTGTGAAATTCGTTATAGTGATATGAAAAAACAATTAGCTGAAGATATAATTAAATTCACAACACCATTAAGAGAAAAAATATTAGAGCTTTCCGCCAATGATATTTATTTAAGAAATGTAGTAAAAACAGGTGCAGAAAAAGCTCGTGAAAGTGCTTTAAAAACGCTTAAAGAAGTTCGCGAAATTATTGGGTTCAGGGCTTTTTAAATAAAAAATTGGCAGTTGGCAATGAGCGGTTGGCAATTAAGAGTAGGGATGACATCGCTCCAAGCGATGTCATCCCTCTCGGCTAACTGCGTCTTTGCGTCTTTGCGAGATAAATTAAAATACTTTATTTTTCTTTGCGTTCTTTGCGTCTTTGCGAGAAAATATTAAGCTTCAAGCTTCATCTGTTCTTCACCTGTCCATTCTAAAAGAATTCTTGCAATATTTGTTGAATGTTCGCTAATTATTTTAAGCATACTCATTAGTTCAACGTGAGTTTTACTGCTTGTAAGCGATTTTTCAACCTGCGATTTCAATCTTTCGTAATGTGAACGCTCAAGTTCTATAGCAATAGTTGAGTATTTTTTATACTTTTTTTTCATAGCTTCAGCTTTCTCTAAATTAACATCTCTAAACACTTCAATTGCCCTGCTAATTTGCTTCAATGTGCGGATATGATAATCTTTTAATTCTTTTTTTCCTTCATCAGAAAATTCATAATCAGCATCAATCCAGATTTTTGCTTTGCGGTAAAGATTTTTAGAAATAATATCTGCAATTTGTTCAAATTCTTTTATGGTGTACATTATCTGAAATGCTTCATTAACTCTTTCTTCGTTTATATTTTCTCTACTGATTTTTAAAAGATATGATTTAATCTGGTCGCGTAAATAATTAACTTCCTTTTCTTTTTCTTCTATATCGTTTAAAACTGTAATCTTCTTTTCAAAGAAAGCAAGAATAATATCACTGACCATATTTTGCACTTTTTTGCTCATTCTAATTGCTTCCTGCTTTGCAAGATTCAAAGCTAAGGCAGGGGTATGAATAATATTATTGTCAAGATATTTTACTTTTAAAATTTTTTCTTGTTCACTTTCCCTTTCAGGTAAAAGCTTATTAATAAATTTTGCAAAAATTCGTGTGAAAGGTAAAGCAATTAATGTAAGAGCAATGTTAAAAAAAGTATGTGCATTAGCTATCTTACGGGGAATATTTTCGGACAATGTATTCAAATTTTCAGCACTTAGTCCGCTTTTTGGTGAAATGTGGTGAATAAATTCAGAAAAAGTTGGTATCCACCATACAAATATCAAAACTCCTGCTATCTTAAAAAGCGTGTGAGCAAGTGCAACTTTTTTTGCTTCACGGTTGGTATTTATACTTGCTAAAATTGCTGTTATTGCAGTTCCGATATTAGCACCTAATAATAAAGGGATAGCGGCTTCAAGGCTTATAAGCCCTTGTGTTCCAAAAACAATAAGTATCCCGATAAAGGCAGCGCTACTTTGTATTAAAGCAGTGAATATAGCTCCGGCTATAATGCCCAGCAATGGAGCTTCAAGCTTTAATAATAATTCAATAAACGGCTCATAAGTTCTTAAAGGCTCCATTGCTTTTGACATAATGTGCATCCCAAAAAAAAGCAGTCCAAAGCCTAAAATCGTTTCACCTGTATTTTTATATTTCTGCGATTTTGAAAAGAAATAAACTCCAAACCCCACACCTACCAGTAATAAGGAATATTCAGTTAAATTGAATGCTATTATTTGTGCTGTAATAGTAGTTCCTATATCGGCACCTAAAATTATTCCCAGTGTTTGTGCAAAGGTAAGTAATCCTGATTGCACAAAGCTAACAAGCATTACAGTTGTTGCACTGCTGCTTTGTATAATCATCGTAACAAAAGTTCCTACACCAACAGCAATTATACGATTATGAGTTAAGGTGCTTAATATTGTCCGCATTTTATTACCGGCAGACTTTTTCATTCCTTCACTCATCATATTTATACCCAAAAGAAAAAGTGCTAATCCACCTATTAATCCGATAATGATCATGTGTATAGACATATCTTTTCAATATATATAAGAGTCCTTTGCAAAACTAACTTTTAGCTGTCATTTCGAGTGAAACGAAAAATCTTATAATGTTGATAACCAATAAAATAAAAAAATTCTTCACGGAGCCTGTCCTGAGCGGTCTCTTAAGATTCTTCACTTCGTTCAGAATGACAATAGCGAAGGGTTCAGAATGACATTTTACAGGTTTTGCAAAGGTCTCTATAAAACAAAACAAAAGTAAGAATTGTTAAAAAACAAAAAAAAGAATTAGTGTAAATTAGTGTAATTCGTGGTTAAAGTTTTGTAATTTTACAGTGTTCCAACAGATTATTGCAAATGAACAATGAATTTGAAAAATTAAAAGCTGGGGTAGAGAATTGCACCAAATGTAGCTTAAGCAAAAGCAGAACAAAAGTTGTATTTGGTGAAGGAAATCCTGAAGCTGATATTTTATTAATAGGAGAAGGACCTGGCTATGATGAAGATATAAAAGGTCTGCCTTTTGTAGGTCGTTCGGGGCAACTGCTTGATAAAATTTTATCAGCTTGTGGATTTAACCGTAAAGAACATGTTTTTATTGGTAATATAGTAAAATGCCGCCCACCGCAAAACAGAGCTCCTTTACCAGAAGAACGTTTAGCATGCGTTCCATACCTTTTAAAACAAATAGAGCTTATTAACCCTAAAATAATAATTTTATTGGGAGCTACGGCATTGCAGGGATTAATAGATCCTAATGCACGTATTTCAATAGAAAGAGGCAAGTGGAAAACATGGAACAATCGTTTAGTAATGCCCACATACCATCCTGCTGCATTATTACGAAATCCAAATTTAAAAAAAGACGTCTGGGAAGATTTTAAAAAAGTTGTTTTCAAATATCGTGAATTAGTAAATCCAAAGCATAGTTCAGAATATTTATAGCTTTTGTTTAGAAATTTTTGTGATTGTATAAAGAACAATAAATATTAATAAAGCAAAGGCTGTAAAAGAATAAATATGGAACTGTTCCCAGTGAGGTATAAAATTTACTATATAAACTGAAAGTAAAACAGATACTAATGATAAGATAAATAAAGTTAAAGCGACCTGCCTGTCGGATAATCCCAAATATGCTAAATGATGAGTTGTATGGTCTTTTCCACCGATAAAAGGGGATTGTTTTCTTATTAGTCGGTTTATAACAACAGAGGTGGTATCAACAATAGGAACGAGAAAAGCTAAAATTACAGGTAGAAGTTGTTTTGAAATTTCAAAGTAATTGTTATTTATAGTGATTTGACCTGCTTGCAGAATGAATCCCGATTTAATCGGGATTTCAGCAGGCAAATCTGAATTCCAGAAATAAATAATTCCTAATGATGCGAGAAAAGCTCCTAAAAATTGGCTTCCATTATCACCCATATAGATTTTTGATGGGTGCCAGTTGAATAATAAAAAGCTACATAATGAGGCAATAATTCCGATAGATAAAAATAATATGAAAGAGCTATCGGAATTATCAGATAATGTGATGTTCAGAATTATTCCAATAATAATAGATACAGAAATTAGTGCAGTAATAGCATCCATATTATCAAGAATATTGAATGAGTTCATAATTCCTACAACCCAAAAGATTGTTAATGCATAATTAAAAAATGCATAAGATGAAATATGAATACAGATTCCTGAATTAATTAAAATAATTGCTGATAGAAGTTGTATGAAAAATTTAAAATATGGGGAAGTGCTCATAATATCATCAGCTAATCCCATAAAAAAAGAGATAGTAACTACCAAAAAAATCCCGATAAACTTATTATTGGAAATAATTTCAAAGTCAAAAAATAAAAAGTAAATTATAATAGTTAATAAGAAGATTGAATAAAAAGTAATTCCTCCGTAGAGGGGTTTTTGTTGAGATGCCCAACGAATACCACTTATATTAGCTTTCTTTAAAATATGAGAGTAGGATTTTTTTAAGAAAAACCTATTAATGAGATAGGATAATAAAAATGCACTGATAAATAAAAGTATAATAGATAGATTGTACATTGCTTAATTATAAAGAGTTTTACTATAGGTATCTCTTCGGGAAAAGTAAAAAGTGATGAAAAATTGTTAAATTGCTAAACTGTTAAATTGTTTAATATGGATTTTGTAACTATTCAGGTATTTAAAGTTTTCGTCAACTGACGGATTACTATTACATATATATGCATAGAAGTCGGCAGTCCACAGTCTTCAGTCTGCAATCCGTCAGCTAACGAAAACACTATTTTGCCGACTGCCGACTGCCAACTGCTGATTGCATACTAATTAAATCAAATGAAACCTTAAAGTTATCAATATTTTGTATAAGCTGAATAGTAACTGGATTTTTATTTTATTTTCTTTTAAAAAATCTTTTTATTCCGCTCATTTGCCAGAGAGCAGAAATGTTTTGCGTCTTTGCCCGGGTTTCCTCATCATAATATCCATATCCATATCCATACCCGTAACCATATCCATATCCATACTTAGATGACTGTATTTTAACAGCATTAAGCACAACCGAAAGATTTGAAATACTTTTTTCAGTAATCAAATTATTAATATTATACAGAAAGCTGCGTTTAGAAAAGTTAGCTTTTGTAACGTATATAGGATAATCAGACCTGTAAAAATTACTTAGTGCGTCAGTAACTAATCCAATTGGAGGGGTATCAATAATAATAGTATCATATTTTTTTTTGAGGGTTTCTAATAAATTATCCATTTCATTACTATTAGCAAGTTCAGATGGATTTGGCGGAATAGGTCCTCCGGTAATGAAGTCTAAATTTTCCTGTTTACTATGTTTAATACATTCGTCTATTGTGTTTTTATTAATTAATATTGTGCTCATACCTTTGCTGTTGTCAGTATTAAAGCAAATATGAAGTTTTGGTTTTCTTAAATCTAAATCAATTAATATAACCCTCTTGCCAGAGATTGCAATAATGCCACCAAGATTAATAACTATAAATGTTTTTCCTTCCTGAGAAATAGTTGATGAGACAGTTATAACTTTTGCACCTTTTTTGTGTTGTATAAATTGAAGATTGGAACGTATTGTCCGAAATGCTTCAGAAAACATAGAATTAGGTTTCTTATCAACTAATAAAAGAAAATCAGAAAATGGATGGTTATATTTTGGAATAGTTCCAATAACAGGTGCGTCAGTATAAGTTTTAATATCATCAATAGATATAATTTTATTAAATAGTAAATATCTGATTATTATAATAACCAGGCTTACAAGAACGCCGGAAATAAAAAAGATGAGAAAAATTTTATTTCTAACAGGTGCAATAGGAATTCGTGGTATATTTGATTTTTCTAAAATAATATTTTGTGAAACAGAACCTGCCTGAGATATCAAGTATTCAGCTTTTTTTTCAATTAACTTATTGTAAAAATCTTCATTAACAGAGTAAATTCGCTTTAATTTTGATAGTTCTAATTCATTAAAAGTTGATTCATTGAATATTTTATTTTCGTATTCAGTAAGTTTTTTTTGATAATCCTGTTTTTTATTTGATAAACGGTCAATAGTGGCTCTAATAAATTCAGTTAGTATCTGTTTTTGATTATCAATTTGTTTATCAATAACTTTAATCCGGTGATTGTTTGCCGTAACATCATCTAAAAGTTGCTCTTTCTTACTTAGTAATTGTTGAAGATTGTTTAAAATACTTACAATGATTGTTTCTGATTTTGTTCCTGATAAAAGTGCTATTAATTCATAAATATTCAGGTTATTATTACCTGTGATTTGTTCTTTAATACGTTTAAGTGTTACCAGCTCAAATTCTAAATTTAATATTTCATTTTCAAATTCATTAATTTTTGAAATAATTAACGGATAAGGCGAAGGATATAGATTATTCCCGATTATATTGGGATTAATTTTACTCTCTTTCTTAAAATCGTGAAGTTGTTTCTCAGTTTCGTCAAGTTCTTGGTATATAATATTGTGTTGTTCGTCAATGAATGTTAATATATTTTGAGCACTTTCTTTTTTCTTTTCAATATCATATTTTATGAATTCTTCTGCAACAGTATTTACTATTTCAGAAGTTTTTGTAGTATTATTTCCAGTATAAGATATTTCAATAGTTTGAGCTGCCTGGTTGAGAAGGTTAATTTCAAGATTTTCTCTATGATATTTTAAAATATCATCAGGGTTTCTTATTATAAAGTAATAGTAGTTTTTCTTTATATCACTTTGTTGATCTTTTATTCTTTGAAAATCAGTAATATTTACATTTATTTTTGTATCCCGAGTACTCGTGATAGAATTCCATTTATTTGATTGAAATGTATATTCATTTTTTTTATCGTTGATAGTGTATTTTAATGTATAAGAATTTTTATTATTAAAATTAATGATAATTGGTACCCCATAGATAATAGGATTGTTAATTTTAGCGTCAACAACAAAGGGTGCATTTTTATATAGTTCTTCTGATAAAAATGTTCCTTGTAAGTAATAGCCTATTTTTAGAGGTAATTTATTAAAGGTTCGTTTTAAAAATTCTGTTGAACGTAATAGTTCAATAACATGTAAAATTCCTCTATTTTCATAAATGCTTTCAATATTTAATATTTTGTTTGTAGTATTTTCATCGTTTATTTGAATAATAGATACTGATTTAAAAACAGGTGGGGTGTATCTTAGATATAAAAATGCACCAAATAGGGAAAGAATAATTACAATAGCTACCCACCAGATACTTTTTTTTACTATATATTTAAAAATCTGTAAATCAAATTTTTCGTTTATAATAGGTATTTTAGTTTGTTGCATATTTGTTAAAACTTAACTTTATAAATTTATTAAAAAATAAAATTACTTAAAATTAAGTAAAGTAAAATAAGATAAAGTTGCTGGGTACTGGGTGCTGGGTACTTGGAAAACGAAGCAACAATTAGCATCCAGAACCAAGAACCAAGTACCCAGAACCTGGATATTAAATTCAGAAAAGATAAATTATACTATATATTTTATTGATAACATTGTGATATTCATATACAATAAATTACTTAACAATAAGACCGAATACTAATAAAATTGTTGTAAGTAAACTTAAATATGGTGTAATTTCAAACAGAAGCTTTGAAGCATATCTTGGTCTTGTTTCTACATAAATAATATCATTTGCCTGCAAAAAGAAATTTGCTTTTTTCATATCTTTAAGTGAAGAAATATTAAAAAGATAAACCTCAGGGTTATTTAAATCACCACGTATTAATTTTATTTTGTATGCTTTGCTGAAATTTGAAATACCACCAGATTGAGCAAGTGCTTCAATTAAGGTAAAGTTTTCATTAGTAATAGGAATAACCTTTCCACCAGAACTTCCATCAGAAAATACAATAACTCTTCTGTTTGTAACATTGAGTATAACATAAGGTTTTTTATAATTTTGTGAAAATTTTTTTTCCAGCATTTTTTCTGCTTCTCTAATAGTGAAGCCTGAAATTTGGATTCTTCCTAATATTGGAACTTTTACTGTCCCATCGTATTCAACAAGATAAGGAATTAAGTATTGACTTTGTCTGCTGATATTAGATGTTACATCTACTAATCGGTAACCATCGTTAGTAAAAATTTGGATACTCAACTTATCAAATGGCTTAATTTTATATTCTTTTTCAGATGGTTTAAATTCAGAAAACTCAAAATTTTCTTTGGCATTAAACATCACGCTCGGATGTATTATCCTGCAAGATGCAAATGATAACATTATTATTATATATAAAAGATGTTTTGACATTGCAAAAGTTCGTAATAAAGTTTTTTCATTTTGTTTACTAAATGTAAATAATTGAAATTTTCTTTTACATGATTGCTACCTTTCTTTGATAAGTCGGATCTTAATTTTTCATCCTGAACTAATGTAAGAAGTTTTTGTGAAAAATCTGCAACATTACCGTTCTTTGAAAGCAAAGCGGTAATATTGGGAATTACTACGTCCTCAATTCCACCAGCATTGGTGCTTACAATAGGTTTATTTGCAGCCTGAGCTTCTATCAAACTTACAGGTGTGCCTTCATTAATTGATGTTAATGTAACAATATCAAGTCCCGCATAAACATAATCAATATTTTTTATCCACGAAGTAAAAGTAAGTGTTGATTTACCATTTGTTTTAGATGAGTCAATAAAGTCTAATTTTAGCTCTTTAGCTTTATTTTCAATGAATTTTCTACTTTCGCCATCACCTATAATAAATGCACGAACCTTTTTCGTTGTGTTTTCTTTTACATATTTAACTGCTTCTAAAAAAAGCTGATGATTTTTTACAGGGACTAATCTTCCAACAATTCCAATTGCTATTTCATCAATACCAATATTATAATCTTTTCTGAAATTTTGTCTTTTGGTTTCACTATCTTCCTGAAATTTTGCTAAATCCATACCTATTGGGATAACTTCAATGTTTTCAGGTTTTGTTATCTTATATATTTCAGATAATTCATATTTCTGCGTTTTGCTGATAGCAATTATTTTTTTTGTTTTTTTTGCCAACTCTTGCTCAATTTTTACAAAAAATTTTGATTTATATGAATTAAAATAAGAATGAAATATATTTCCGTGAAAAGTATGAACAATTACAGGGACTTTACTTGATAAAGCTGCAAATCTACCTATGGCTCCTGCTTTGGATGCATGAGTATGAACAATATCGGGTTTAAAATCATTAATAATTTTTTTTATTTTTCTATAGGCTAATATATCGTTTATTAGATTAATTTTTCGGTGCATCTCGGGAATAATAATGGGTTCAATCCCTAAATCTTTTACAATAAATTCAGAGCTATCTTCAGTTTTATCCTTATAACCACCAATTAATAAAGTCTCAAAATCAGGTGATAAATATTTTGTTAAATATGCAGCATTATAAGTAGGACCACCTATATTAAATCTATTTATTATTTGTAGTACTCTGGGCATTTGAATTAATCTTTAAGGAATCTTTGAAAAACTATATTTTGTTTTTTAAAAAAGTATTTTATTAAATTTTATTAACATATACTCTGGGATGTCAATTAGTTCATGATTAGGTTTTGCAAAGCTTTCTTTAAATAATATACAAAGATAGCATATTTAATTGTCTAATAAAAATATTTTTTCCACCAATATTGAAAAACAATCAATCCCCAGATTTGTGTTTCAACATCTTCGGGATATTTTGAAAACAGCTTACTTTTTAATTGACGGATTGTGCTTATACTAAAAATATTTTGTTCCTGAATAAAATTGTCATTTAACAAATCATCTGTAATCAGTGATTTTAATTCACTACGAAACCACTTTCTTAAAGGGACTTCAAAACCATGCTTGTGGCGATTGTATAGTTTTTCAGGTAGATATGAACGAAAGGCATCTTGCAATATTTTCTTTTTTTTATACCTGTCAATTTTATAGCTATCGGGTAGAGTAAATGCAAAATTTACAACATTATGGTCCAAAAATGGTGTTCTTACTTCAAGACTGTTAGCCATTGACATTAAATCTACTTTCGTAAGCATATCATTTGGTAACACCATACTCATATCGCTATATAACAACTCTGTTATGCTTGATTTGTTACTGATATTTTGCACAATCAACTTTTTTCGTTCATTATAATCAGATTTTTGATTTTGAAAAGAAATGTAAAGTCTTTGTGCTAATATGTTAAGTGCTTGTTTTTCATCAATAAACGAACACCATTGCCAGTATCTGTCTTTGTCTGATAACTTTAATCCTTTTGCAAAACGGTTTAGCTGTCTGATGATATTTCCTGCTTTATTGTTTCTTGATTGTGGTAAAACTTCCCATAATGGTGAAGCCCATTTTATTAAACTACTTGATATTTGTGAATGAATGGCTTGGTAATGAGCATTATGTTTATTATAGCCGGCAAACATTTCGTCAGCTCCATCACCAGAAAGAGCTACTGTTACATTTTTCCGTGTGTGCATACTTAAAATATGAACGGCAAGCGCTGATGAATCAGCAAATGGTTCGTCGGTATATTCTAAAACTTTATGAAGATTTGCATATAAATCATCATTTGATAGTGAAAAAACTGTATGATTTGTTTTGTATTTATTTGCTACTAATTCTGCGTAATGGGTTTCATCAAAAAAAGGTTCATCTTTATACCCAATTGAAAATGTATTTAATTGTTTGATATAT
>SDBV01006824.1_pt1 | contig 15723 bp, 15 predicted proteins | sample 2277081 | NCBI WGS metagenome assembly SDBV01 (sample SAMN10402039, study PRJNA504765) | marine sediment metagenome | isolation source: marine sediment core GS10_PC15, 223 cmbsf | place: Arctic Ocean: Southern Knipovich Ridge | collected 2010
AAACTCCGCTGTTAATCCTTACAATACAATGTTTGGCTTATCATTACAAAGCAATTTGAATAAAAAAATCTCACTATATACCGGCTTTGCTTATGCAAATGCAAAATATCCTGAATATTTAACAGAAATGATTGACTCAACAGAAATAATTCCCCGTTTTGGGAAATTTATAAATAATTCTAACAGCTCTTATGCATTTTATACAGCAACAGGTTACCTGTCGTATTCTCCATCTCAATATTTTAATTTTCAAATCGGGCAGGATAAAAATTTCTGGGGCGATGGGTACCGGTCGTTATTGTTATCGGATAATTCAAACAGCTATCCATTCTTTAAAACAACTGTAAATGTAAGGAAGTTCAAATATATTAGTTTATTTTCTATGCTTAAAGACATAAAATCTATTAATGAGAATAAAAGCTTACAAAATAAATACGCTTCATCTCATTATTTAAGCTGGAATATAGGCAAAAGATTTAATATCAATTTGTTTGAGACGGTTATATGGCAGGATTCTGCCGGCTATCGTGGTTTTGATGTGAATTATTTGAACCCTATTATTTTTTACCGCCCTGTGGAATTTTCCCTGAACTCACCTGACAATGTTATGATGGGCGGCGGCTTTAGATTAAGAATTGGTAAATCTAACCATCTATACGGACAGGTAATTTTAGATGAGTTCAAACTGGAGGAGATTAAAGCACAAAACGGCTGGTGGGCAAATAAACAAGGTTTTCAAATAGGTGCGAAAGCTTATAACCTGCTGTCGGTTAATAATTTATTTCTTTTAGCAGAATATAATTATGTCCGTCCTTATACATATTCGCATTGGTATTCCTGCGAAAATTATGGTAATTACTATCAACCACTGGCTCATCCTTTAGGTGCAAATTTTAAGGAAGCTTTAACAATAATAAGATACAATTATAAGCGATGGTCAATAAAAGGCAAATTTGTGTATGCTGTTTATGGTGCTGATACAAGTGATGTTAATTTAGGGCAGGATATTTATAAACCTTATACAACACGATATAGAGAATACGATAATTATACAACCCAGGGCTTAAAAACAACATTATTTTATAAAGAGTTAAAAATAGCATACTTAATTAACCCGAAATTAAACTTACAATTTGAAATTGGCTTTAGAAATAGAAATATGAAAACCGACCAGGAAACAAGTAATCATACATTCATATTTGCAGGAATAAGAACAAACATTTTTAATGAGGATGTTGATTATTAATTTGAAATGCCTAAAATACTTTAAGAGTCCTTTGCAAAACTAACTTTTAGCTGTCATTTTGAGCGGAATGTCATTCTGAGTGTAACGAAGAATCTTAATGTCATTTTGAGCGGAGCGAAAAATCTTATAATGTTGATAACCAATGAAATAAAAAGATTCTTCACTTCGTTCAGAATGACAATAGCGAAGGGTTCAGAATGACATTTTACAGGTTTTGCAAAGGTCTCTAATATTAATTCTTTGCGTTCTTTGCGTCTTTGCGAGATAAATTTTTGCGAGATAAATTTTGCGAGAAATCCTTATTGATACTTGCTAATTTTAGGAATTAACACTTTTCCCATATCAGCTTCTTTCCAAATCCAAGCCGGTTATCTGTCATTTTTATAAAAGTTAACTCAACCACCCATAAAGTAGTATCCATTAATCTTGCATAAGGGAAGCGTTTCAAATACTTTTTTTCTGCCTTCATAAACAGCTCATCTGTGGGTTTAGAAATAATGCCGATAAATTGTATTCCACGTATTTTGCCAACAATTCTTGTTTCCAGCACAATTGAACCAGCTACAATATTTTGCTTTAGAGAATCTTTAATATGCTTTGTATCAATATCAGAAGTAAATACCAGCATATTCTCTTCTTCCATAAAAACGTAAAAACAATTAGCACAATACGGCTCATTATTTTTTGAAGTAGCTAATGTTAAAACATGATGCTTCTTAATGAACTTTACTATTCTTTTATTTAAAGCTTTCATTTATGCACAAGAGAGACACGAATTAACACGAATAAATTATATATTGTATTATAATCTGTGAAAATCTGCCTGCCCCGTTAAATCTTTACCACGTTGGATCTTTTTTTATCCAACTGTGGTTTTTAATTTAATGGGATGTAATCTGTGGTTAAAAAAAAATTTTAGTGTAAATTCGTGAAATTCGTGTCTAAATTAGTATAATTCGTGGTAAAAAAATAAACTATCATCTAAAATTTATCCAAAAGTTAATATATTTGCAATTTTAATTTTTAATTTAGGAACTATGTTTTCAGGAATAGTAGAAGAAGCTGCAAAAGTTGTTGCTCTAAAAAAAGAAAAGGGAAATTTGCATATTACAATGGAATGCTCTTATGTAGATGAACTAAAAATTGACCAGAGCATTTCTCATAACGGCGTATGCTTAACAGTTGTAAAAAAAGCCGGTAAAACATACACTGTAACTGCGATACAGGAAACCCTGCTCAAATCTAATCTTGGTTTATTAAAACCAGGCGATGAAGTAAATCTTGAACGCAGCCTGAGGATAGATAGTTTATTAGACGGGCACCTGGTTCAGGGACATGTTGACCAGACTGCTGTATGCACAGAAGTAAAAGAAGCAGAAGGAAGCTGGTATTTTACTTTTCAATACGACTCTTCTTTAGGAAATATTACAGTTGAAAAGGGTTCTATTTCTGTAAATGGTATCAGCTTAACTGTTGTTGATTCACGAGACGATAAATTTTCAGTTGCTATTATCCCCTATACTTATGAAGTAACTAATTTTCATAAAATAAAAAAAGGAACAGTAGTAAACCTTGAATTTGATATTATTGGAAAATATATTGCTAAGATTCTTAAGGAGCAATTTGGGAAATAGTTTTTCTCTATTAGAAGGATTTACAAAACTTCAGAAAATTAAAAATCAGACACGAATTAACACGAATAATTAATAAATTTAATAAAAATCTGTGTTAATCTGTGTAATCTGTGGTGAAAAATTAGTGTAATTCGTGTCTAAAATTTAAACAAAGGTATAAAATTCTTATATTTGTTTTTTTTCAATTAAAAAAATATAAATATCATGCAAGCTTTAAATCATTCATTAACTAATTTACAATTAGAGATTTTAAATATTTTTAGAAGAAATCTATCTGACGATGATTTAATTAATATAAAAAATTTATTAAGTAGTTATTTTTACGAGAAAGCAACAAAAGAAGCAGATAAAATATGGGAAGAAAAAAAATGGACTGATGAGGATGCAAAAAGAATTATTAACAGCCATTTACGAACTCCTTATAAATCAAAAAAATCTTGAAAGTAGTAATTGATACGAACATTATTCTTGTTTCTGTTTCACAACATTCCCCTTTCCATTGGGTTTTTAAAAGTCTTTTTGAGGGGAAATTCGCTATTTGTGTTACAAATGACATATTATACGAATATGAGGAAATAATTGAACAGGAAATGGGCAGTAAAGTTGCTTCAAATGTTATGCAAACCTTAGAAAACTTACCTAACGTAGAATTTATTACAAAGTATTATTACTGGGAGCTAATTAAAGCTGATTATGATGATAATAAATTTGTTGATTGTTATGTAGCAAGCAATGCAAATTATATAGTTACAAATGATAAACATTTTAATGTATTAAAAAATATTAATTTTCCCAGAATTTTAGTAGTAAATATTGATGAATTTAAGTCAATAATATTAGCAAATAAATAAAATTTCATATATGTTAAAACCAATGAAAACTCTACGAAAACTAAATAAAACTATCGCAACAACCCTTACTAATTATTTTTTCATGTTTTAAACTCATTCTATCCGCCTTCGACGGACATAGTCCGCTACGGCGGACAAAGTCCGTGTTAATCAGTGGCTTTATTAAATTATTTCTAAGATTTGCTAAATTTAGGTAATAATTTTTCTCCCAAACCCCAGTCCATAATTTTTTCTAATTTTTAATTTCCAATTTCTAATTGATATATATATCTTTGCTAAATTTTTTAAAATTAAAATGCAAACAAAATTTCCTGAATATAAAAGTTTAGATCTTTCCCAAATAAATAAAGATATTTTAGAAATCTGGGAAAAGAATAACACATTTGAGAAAAGTATTACTACACGTGAAGGAAAACCTGCGTTTGTGTTTTACGAAGGACCTCCCTCTGCTAATGCTATGCCTGGTATTCATCATGTAATATCGCGTGCAATAAAAGATATTTTTTGCCGCTACAAAACTTTAAAAGGCTATTTAGTAAAACGTAAAGCCGGCTGGGATACTCACGGTTTGCCGATTGAACTTGGTGTTGAAAAATCCCTTGGTATTACAAAGGACGACATTGGTAAAAAAATCTCTGTTGAAGAATATAATAACACCTGCCGTAAAGATGTAATGAAATATAAAGATGTATGGGAAAACCTTACCAAAAAAATGGGCTTCTGGATAAATATGAACGACCCATACATAACCTTTGATAATCGCTACATTGAGACCCTGTGGTATTTAATAAAGCAATTATACGATAAAGGATTACTTTACAAAGGTTACTCTATTCAGCCATACTCGCCAGCCGCAGGCACCGGATTGAGCAATCACGAATTAAATCAACAGGGCTGTTACCGTGATGTTAAAGATACAACCTGCGTAGCACAATTTAAAATAGTGAGAAACAAAGATTCAGAATTTTTGTTTAAGGATATTAATACAGATGTTTTTTTCATTGCCTGGACCACAACACCCTGGACATTGCCTTCTAACACAGCTTTAGCAGTTGGTAAAAAGATTAATTATGTGAAGATTTCTACATTTAATCAATATACAGGACTACCTATCGCTGTGATAGTTGCAAAATATTTGTCTGATAATTTTTTTCCTGAAAAAGACAATGCTCTCAAATTAGAAGATTATAAACAGGGTGCTCAAATAGTTCCTTATAAAATTGTAGCAGAATATACCGGAAAAGAACTTGAAGATTTACGATATGAACAGTTGCTCCCATATAAACAACCTGAAGATGGTGATGCTTTTAAAGTGCTGCTCGGTGATTTTGTAACTACCGAAGAAGGGACAGGCATAGTGCATATAGCTCCAAGCTTTGGAGCTGATGACTTTAAAATATGCAAGCAAAAAGGAATAGGTTCTTTAACCTTAGTTGACAAAAAGGGCAAATTTATTGATGGTACAGGTGAATTAAGCGGAAGATATGTTAAAAATAGTTACGACAGCTCTCTTACTGATGACGACCCTACTGTTGATATTGATATTGTTGTAATGCTAAAGAAACAGAATAAAGCATTCAAAATAGAAAAGCATGTTCACTCATATCCACACTGCTGGCGAACAGATAAACCTATTTTGTATTACCCCTTAGACTCCTGGTTCATTAAAACTACCGAAGCAAAAGCTCGTTTAATAGAATTAAATAATACTATCAACTGGAAACCCAAATCAACAGGAACAGGTCGTTTTGGTCAATGGCTTGAGAATATAGTTGACTGGAACCTGTCGCGTTCAAGATACTGGGGAACACCTTTACCAATTTGGGTTACAGAAGATAAAAAAGAAAAAAAATGTATCGGCTCGGTCGCTGAATTTAAAGCTGAAATTGAAAAAGCTGTAGAAGCAGGTTTCATAGCATCTAATCCATTAAAAGATTTTATCACAGGTGATTTTTCAAAAGAAAATTACGAAAAGTTCGACTTACACCGTCCGTTTGTTGATAATATTTTTTTGGTGTCGTCAAGCGGAAAGAAAATGTATCGCGAAACTGACCTGATTGATGTATGGTTTGATTCCGGTTCAATGCCTTATGGACAGATTCATTATCCCTTTGAGCATAAAGAAGATTTTAACCGGTTTTTCCCCGCTGATTATATAGCCGAAGGAGTTGACCAGACACGCGGATGGTTCTTTACACTTCATGTAATAGCAGTAATGTTATTTGATTCAGTTGCTTTTAAAAATGTAATATCCAATGGATTGGTTCTTGACAAGAATGGCGAAAAGATGTCAAAACGCCTCGGCAATGTAGTTGACCCATTTGAAACAATTGAAAAATACGGAGTTGATGCACTTCGCTGGTATATGATAACCAATACACAACCATGGGATAATCTGAAATTTGACATTGATGGAATTGACGAAGTAAGACGTAGATTCTTCGGAACCCTTTACAATACATACTCGTTCTTTGCCCTTTATGCTAATGTTGATGGCTTCACTTATAAAGAAAAAGATATTCATATAGAAGAACGCCCTGAGATTGACCGCTGGATTATTTCACTGTTAAATTCACTCGTTAAAGAAGTAGAACAATATTACGAAAACTATGAACCAACAAAGGCAGGAAGGGCTATACAACATTTTGTTATTGAACATTTAAGCAACTGGTATGTTCGTTTAAGCAGAAAACGATACTGGGGCGGGGAATATTTCAAAGATAAAATTTCTGCTTATCAAACACTTTATAAGTGCTTAGAAACTGTTGCAATACTTGCTTCACCTATTTCACCATTCTATATGGATAAGCTATTTACTGACCTTAACAGTATAACTAATTGCAATGATATCGCATCAGTTCATCTAACTGATTTCCCAAAATACAACAAAGATTTAATTGATAAAGATTTAGAAGAACGTATGGCTGTTGCTCAAAGCATTTCTTCAATGGTGCTTGGCTTACGTAATAAAGTAAAAATAAAGGTTCGCCAACCTCTTGAAAAAATTATGCTCCCAATATTAGATAATCGTTTTCAAAAACAGGTAACAGCAGTTGAAAATCTTATCTGCTCCGAAGTAAATGTTAAAAAAGTGCTTTATATTAAAGAAACTGAAAATTTTATTGTTAAAAAGATAAAACCAAATTTTCATACTTTAGGTCCTAAATATGGAAAATTAATGAAAGATATTACTTCAGAAATAAAAAAATTTAATCATAAAAATATACTAAATTTTGAAAAAAATGGTTTTTATATAATTAAGGTAGATGGTCAAAAAATAAAGCTTTCAATAGATGATGTTGAAATAACTTCAGGAGATATTCCCGGATGGCTTGTAGCTAATGAAGGCAGACTAACTGTAGCTCTTGATATTAATATTACTGATACACTGCGACAAGAGGGAATTGCACGTGAGTTTATTAATAGAATTCAAAACTTAAGAAAAGAAAGTGGATTTTTGATAACAGATAGAATTAATCTTGAAATTCAAAAACATAATGCTATCAATTCAGCAATTGAACATTATGAAGATTATATAAAAGAACAAACCTTAGCATTATCAATCAATTTAGTTGAGGATTTGAAATCACAAAATATTGATACAAAGTGTATAGAAGTTGATAATGAAATAAAAACTTATATAAAAATTAACAAAGCAAAAAATATTTAACTTTTGACATTGATTTATCATTTTAATTTTTAAATTTGTCATTTTTTAAAAAGACATTGGTAAATTGTGCTTTGTACTTTGTTTTTAGTACTTTGTTTTTGGTAATTGGATTTATAGAAAATAGTTGTTGGAAAATAGAAATTAGTACCTAAAATTAGCAGGTCTTTTTTTTGACGCAGATTATTTATGATTTTATATGATTTAACGCTGTTTTATATTTCACCCAAAAAGATTACAGAGAAAATCATAATAAATCAGCGTTTATCAGCGTCAATAATTTAACTTACTAATTTAAGGTAGTAATAGAAATTTGAAATCGTTGAAATCGTTGAACGACTTTAACGTTTAACAACTTTATGGCAAGCACGATCTATTTTCCAATTTCTATTAATTAAGATCAAAAAATAACGCACAAAGCACAAAGAACAAAGTACAAAAAACATTGAAAATCCGATACAATAAATTATCCGCCTTAGGATAATCAGCTATTTAACTTTGTGAACAGTTACAAAAATTCTTATAATTATGGCAGGAAAAACAAAATATTCAGATATAGAGTTAGAGGAATTTAAAGAGTTAATACTCAAAAAGATTGAGAAAGCTCAAAAAGATTACGATTTGTTAAAAAAATCATTGACTCTTAGCGATACTAACGACACAAAGGATACTTCCAGAACCTTTAAAGTATTAGAAGAAGGTGCCTCTGTGCTATCAAAAGAAGAAATAGGAAGATTAGCACAGCGACAATTACAGTTTATTCAACACCTAAAGGCTGCTCTAATTAGAATAGAAAATAAAACCTATGGTATTTGCCGTAAAACAGGAATATTAATCCCTAAAGAACGTCTTCGTGCTGTGCCTCATGCTACCTTAAGCATTGATGCTAAACGAAAACAAGACTAATGACCGCTTTAAAAAAATCATTATTAATAATATTTTTAATTCTTTTTTGTGACCAGCTCCTTAAAATATGGATTAAAACACATATGATTATTGGACAGGAGCATCACATTTTTGGTAATTGGTTTATCCTGCATTTTACTGAAAATGATGGAATGGCTTTTGGAATAGAGCTAGGAGGAAAATATGGCAAGATATTTTTAAGCTTATTTAGAATTTGTGCTGTAGTTGTGATTGGATGGTATTTATACTCTTTAACAAAAATAAAATCAGCAAATGGATTAATCATTTGTATTTCAATGATTTTTGCCGGTGCATTAGGCAATATTATTGACTGTGCATTTTACGGACTGATTTTTAACCATAGTAATTATCAAATTGCCAGTTTTTTTCCTGAAAAAGGCGGCTATGCACCTTTTTTATTTGGAAAAGTTGTTGATATGTTTTATTTCCCCATTATTAAAGGACATTTCCCTGATTGGTTTCCTTTTTGGGATTCAAAACACTTTATTTTTTTTCGCCCCGTATTTAATATTGCTGATGCGTCAATAACTATTGGGGTTGCTAATATTATTATTTTTCAAAAACGCTTTTTTAAAAAAATATAGGATTAAATATTTCGTAACCGTTCACAGATTGAAATTTTATAACTGTTAATTGACCTAATTTCTAATTGCTCTAATTGATCTAAAAAATGACCAATAAAACTAATAACAAAAAGTGGGATTTAGAAGAAAGAACAGCTAAATTTGGAGAGAATATAATTATATTTTGCAAAATTGAATTTAATTTTTAACACTATTTATAAAAAAGTAAACTGAAATTTAACATATCTTAAAAATTGGGACTTGGGGATTGATTAGGTTAATTAGGTCAATTAGAGCAATTAGAAATTCATAAGAAAAGTTGTTTAAACTAATTATAAAAAATATACTGTGAATTGTTACAATATTTTTTTATCTTTAAATTTTTTTATAGTTTTGTAAGTTTAATACTAACCAATGTTGTGATTTTTTTATCAGAACTTCAAAAAATTAAAAAATGAACATAATAAAATCTAAAAATTATTTAGTCATTCTGCTCTTATGTCCTGTATTTTTGTTGTTTGGCTGTAAAACTGGACAAAAAGGCGAAGAACAATTTGAAGATGAAAATATAGAAGGAACAGAATATAACTATGATTCCGGTGAGCATGTAAAAAAAGTAAAGCAAATATTTTATAATGTTCCTTCACCAATTGAGATGGCACAATTGATGGAACGCACAGGTGTAGATTTCAATCTTGAAATATTAAACCCTATTGATAATTTTGAAGAATACACTACCATTTCAGAGATAGCATTAAACCTGGGGGTTTACGGAGCAGATTTGAGCTATACAAGAATTTTTGACCAAATTCAAGAAACTGTAAACTATTTATCTATTATTCGTAAACTTTCTGATGCTCTTGGAATTCCACAAGACCAGGGTTCTTTTGCTGTAAGCAGATTAGAAGAAAATATTGAAAACAGGGATTCTTTAATTCAAATAATCTCTGATACTTACTCTTCTGCCGACTTATACTTAAAGGAAAATGACAGAGGAAATACAGCTTCTTTAATTATCCTGGGAGGATGGGTAGAAGCTTTATACCTTTCAACTAACATTATGGATTTGGAAAATCCTAATAAAGAGATTATGAATCGTATAGCAGAGCAAAAATATTCTCTTGATAATTTAATTGCGTTACTTAAAGCATATAAAGATGACAAAGCTGTTTTAAAGTTTTATCCCGACCTACAAAAGCTTAAAAAAAGCTTTGATAAAATTAAAATTACTTATATAAAAGGAGATATAGTTACCGATCCGGTAAAAAAAATTACTACTATTAGCAGTGAAGGTCTTATAGATGTTAGCATTGAGCAAATTATTGAAATTAAAAATATTATAAACAGTATAAGAAAAAAAATAATTGAATAAATATAACTTATTCACAAAATTTTCGTATAAGTTATCAAATATAATTTTGAAATATTAATAAAAGTTTTTTTAATTTACCCAGTCAAAAAATTTAAACATTTAGATATGAAAAAATTACTAAAAACAATCTTTATTTTTTCTTTGCTTGTAAGTATTCCTGTTATTGGATTTGCACAATGCAAAGGTTTTACAAAGAAAAACTGTATTCCAAAGCTTGAACCATTTACTTACAACGGACAGTTGAATAGTGCGGTATTAAACGAAGGAGATGTAGCTGAACTATTATTAACATTCTACGGCGGTCAGGATTATAGAATTGTTGTATGTTCCCAGAAAATTTTAGGAAACATTGAGTTTAAACTTTTAGATACTGAACATAATCTTATTTTTTATAATAAAGAACACGATTTTGTTCCGTTCTGGGATTTTAGTGCCACATCCACACAACAACTTATAGTTGAGGTAATAGTTCCTGAACAGGAATCAAGGAGTTCTATGGTTCAAAGCGGCTGTGTTTCAATTTTAATAGGTTTTAAAGAGAAAAAATAATAAAAGTTAACATAGTAGTTAGCAATACCCCGACAAGTTAGGAACGATTCATATATGAATATTGTTAAATTGTTATATTGTTAATTTTTGGTTTTAGCAATTTAACAATTTTTCCATCTTTTCCATGTTCACAATTTAACAATTCAGCCCCATAGCATTTCGCTTCGCTCAACTTACGTGGTAAACAATTTAACAATTTTCTCTACTTAAGCTCAAACGTTGTAGTTCCTATTTCTTTTCCACCAGAAAAAATATCTACATAATAAATTCCCGGGATAAGCTCCTGGTTTTTATTCCAATAAATGCATAAATCAACATCTATATTCTGATAATCAACCCCGCGTTTTTCTGTATAAACTATTTTTTCACCTTCAAAAGAAAATAAATCATCTTCACTTGCAGCAAGAACTAATTCATCAGGTCTGGAAATACGAATAAAAACATCTTGCCAGCCACTTTCAGCAATTACATTCTCGCTTAAAGTGAAACAAACTCTTATTTTAGTTACTCTTTTTAACTTATATACTTTTTTACTTTTTTTATTTAAAGGCAGAGCATGGATATTATATGCTTTTATTGCTGATGCTTTTTCTACAATATCCGATAATTCTATATTTTCCTGAGACAATTCCTCATACTTATCCTTTGATTGCTGATAATCTCTTTTAACCTGTATATTCTCGGCTGTTAACTCTATATTTAAAGTATTCAATGAATCAATCTGAACAATAAATGATCTCATAATTTTTCGTAACGTTCCCAGCTCTTTTTTATACATTGTAATTTCATATTTATTCGTAGCTTTTATTTGCTTAATTTCTTTTATTATCTTTTTTATTTTCTCCTGTTCAGCTTCTAATTGTACATTCAAGCTATCATTATCTGTTTGTATTGTTTCATATTCTACCAATAAATCATTTAACTGCAGGGTTAATAAATTTTTCTCCTTATTGATTTCTTCCAGTTCTGCCACATCTTCCGATTTTTCCTGCTTTAGCTCATAATACTTCCAGCCAAGAACTCCTAACGACCCAAGCAGTATAAAAATTATAATAATATAGAAGACGTTTGATGACTTTTTTTTTGATTTTTTGTTTTCCATAAATATTTCTGTTTTTTTTAATATCAATATTTCACAAAATTAAGAAATTATGATTAAATAACCAAACTATCCAAAAGACTTTTTTTTTTGCTAGAATAAGATAATTTTGCATAAATTTTACAGTTAAATGCCATTAAAACTCACATCATATTTATATTTTCAATTTCTAATAGTATTACTATTACTTTACTCCTGTGCAAATGTAGTAGCACCATCAGGAGGTCCGAAAGACACAACTCCGCCTGAAATTGTGAAAAGCATTCCTGAAAATTATTCGGTCAATTTTAATGAACAAAAAATTTATATTGCTTTTAATGAGTATATCCAGTTAAAAAACATAAATCAACAATTGCTCATTTCCCCGCCACTAAAAGAAAAGCCGGAGATAAAAATAAAAGGGAAAAATCTAATTATTGACCTGCAAAATGAGCTTCAGGATAGCACTACTTATGCTTTTAATTTCGGCGATGCCATCGTTGATGTTAATGAAGGAAATATCCTCAAAAATTATCAGTTTGTCTTTTCTACAGGCGATTATTTAGATTCACTTCTAATTGCAGGGTATGTTTTAAACGCCTTTAACTTAAAACCTGAAGAAAATGTTTTTGTAATGCTTTACGAAAACCTGAATAATCCCCTCTTTGAGAGGGGGTGGGATGGACCGGGCGTCGGCAGGGGTGTGTCAGCACCTATAACCGATACTGCTCATTATGTGTCAAGAACAAATAAGACGGGCTCTTTTTCTATCAACAATATCAAAACAGGAGAATATCTTATTTTTGCACTTAAAGATGTAAACAACAATTATTTATTTGACCAGCCTAATGAGGAAGTTGCGTTTTTAGATTCTTTAATAATCCCGGAAGCTGAAATTATCATAACAACTGATACGATTAATAATGATTCAATTGTAACTCGTTCTAATACAGTATTTACCCCTAAAAACCTGCAACTATTCTTATTTATGGAAGATACTAAAAGACAATACATCTCAAAATCGTTAAGAGAAGAAAAAGGCAGATGTACTTTTATATTCAGCAGACCTTTAAAAGACAGCTTACTTATATCACCATTAAATTTCACACCTCAGAATAACTGGAATATTATTGAGAAAACAACTATCAGAGAAATTACCAGTGATACAATTACTTGCTGGATTACAGATACTTTAATCAGTAATATGGATACATTAATCTTTCAGTTAAATTATCAAAAAAAAGATTCTCTTGGTAACTATCAACTATTCTCTGATACGGTGAGTTTGAGCTTTATTCCTCAACAGATTAGTAAAAAGAAAAAAAAACAAACATTTAAAACAGATACACTAATTTTAAAATTAAATATCCAAAATTCATCTGTATTTGCTCTAAATAAAAATATTTCAATAGAATGTTCTCACCCGGTTTATAGTAGAGACGTTGCATGCAACGTCTCTACTTCTAAAATAAAACTATATCAAATTAAGGATACAATTGAAGTTTCTGAAGAATTTGAATTTTCAAAAGATTCAGTTCATCTGAGAAAGTTTTATATATCTTATCCGTTTGAAGAAAATACTTCTTACAAACTGTTAATATACCCGGGTGCTTTTAAGGACATATTCGGCTTTTCAAACGATACCATTCTGCTCAATTTCGTAATTCAAAAAGCAGATTATTATGGTAATTTGTATGTTGACTTTTCAAATATTTCAACAAATACAATAATTCAGTTGATGGATTTAAAAGAAAATATTATAATAGAAAAATCAATTAATTCCGATTCTGTCAGGGTTGAATTTACATATCTTAAGCCCCAGCAATATAAGCTGAAACTGATTTTTGATAAAAATAATAATACGAAATGGGATACAGGAAAATATCTTGAAAATATTCAGCCCGAAAAAGTATTATTTTACCCTGAAGAAATAAATATCCGCTCAAACTGGGATGTTGAATTAAGTTGGGATGTTGAAAAGTAATGTTGAGTGTAAATTGTCGTTTTAATGCTTTATACTTTCTTGTTGGCAACCGTAATTATTTATTTTCCATTTTTTAACATGGTCCGCTTTTAATATTCAAATTTACAGTTTTTAATTCATTATTATCTATTGACCATATTCTTTCATCTTTATCAATAATAGCAACTATTCCAATGCTTTTAGCAATAATTAAGCTATAAAATCCTGTCTCAAAATTTTTTTCATTTATATATATTTTCACATTTTGATACTCTATCCCTTCAATTATATAATTACCTCTTTCCGTTATTTGTGAATTATCTGTTCCAAATAAAACTAAATAATCTTTAAATTGAAAACTAAATGTTTCACTCTCAATTTTTTGATAACTTGTAAAAGCATGATAATAGAAATTATTATTTTCGTATGAATAATCATTTATTTCTATATAATCATCGCATTGTCCACATTTTTCATTTGTCTTATAACTATCCATGTGATCAATATATTGAGAGTAAATTGATATTATCAACGTACTATCCAAATCTGCATTTGATAATTTTATTGTATCTCCTTTTTCATAAGGAATCCAAGTCATAATTTCTTTATCAAACTCTGGACATTTCTTTTTACAAGAACTTAATCCAATAAAGACTAAAATGATTAAACTATATTTAAATATTTTCATCATGGTATTGTTTATTCTATGGTTGCCAACTTATTTATCTAATTACCATTTTCCCATAATGGTAACTATTATTTCCATATTTAATATGTTTAAAGTTACTGTTTTTAAATCTAAAAAAAAAGTTTTAGGTCCTGTTACCATACGTGCTTTTTAGTCAAAGTATTTTTGTACGACACTGTCATTGGTTATGATTTCTAAGGATTTAGTCTGAAATGCTTAATTTTATCGCTATTTCCCATAAACTTGCATTGCTCACATATATAGCATTATTTTTATCCTCAATTTTTGTCTTTTCACCTAATCCAATAAAAAATTATCTCTCCTTATCTTATCAATAGTATCAAATTCATGATGGTCGGCTGTTATAATTTGTGCTTCTCTTATCTTTGTTTCAGCAAGAGCTATTGAATCTGCCAGAGATATTCTATAAGTAGCCTTTAATCTTCCAGCCTCTTTAAATACACTATCTTTCAGTTCATCAATAATTGTTATGGGCAGAGCTATTATTTTAGTAAGTATTTCCTCTGCTTTTTCATTACCATCCTCGCGGAATACCCCATAATATATCTCAAGAACATTTAATTTGTTAATGTATATAACACAGTTGTCTCTTTTTGCTTTTTGAAGAATATTTTCAACTTTATCAGCTCCAGGTTCGTCATTCAAAAATGCAATTAGAGCACAAGCATCTAAAATAAAAATTTCTTTCATCGTTCCAGTTCCTTTTCTTCTTTTTTTAGTTGCATGTATCTTCTGGATGAAAAACAACTTCCCTTCAAAGCACCTCTTGCTCTTTTTATAGAATCTTCCAATAGCTTCAACAAAATGCCTTCTTTGATTTCGAGAAGTTCAACTTCCTTCCCTTTAAGTTTTTTTGCAATTCTCTCGGGAAGTATTAATCGTTTAGATCTTATTATAACGGTTTCCATTTTTAATATCCTTTAATTTTGATTAACTATCCACAAAGTTACAAATCTTTTTTAAAAGTTCTGTTAGTCTCTCTATTTTTTTGCATGTGTGGTAACTTATTTATCTAATTACCATTTTCCCATAAAGGGAACTACCTAAATTTAGCAAGTTTATTTTTTTGCCACTGATTCACACGGATGAAATTAATTGACCTAATTTCTAATTGACCTAATTGACCTAAAAAATGACCAATACACAATACCAAATGTCTAATAT
>SDBV01006825.1_pt1 | contig 15722 bp, 27 predicted proteins | sample 2277081 | NCBI WGS metagenome assembly SDBV01 (sample SAMN10402039, study PRJNA504765) | marine sediment metagenome | isolation source: marine sediment core GS10_PC15, 223 cmbsf | place: Arctic Ocean: Southern Knipovich Ridge | collected 2010
CCGCGCCCAACCGGATTTATGTAAGGTTTTAACTCCGAAAGCCTGCCAGCACCTCACGAGAAACCGCCTCGCATCCTCCAGGGCCACGCCCGTTCTCGTGTAGGAGAGCTCGTATTCAGCTCGGGCCCATGGCGTAGCCTCGATCAACTGGCTAAGCTCCTCGGGGTACTCGCGCATAATCCGAAAGAGGTTGCAGACGTCCCCTGACAAATCATTTATTGTCTCAATCTTGCTGGGTGTTTTTTTGAAAAAGACAGCTCCGCTACCAAAATATGGTTCAAGATACGAAACATGTGCTGGAAAATGATTAATAATCCAGTCGGCTAATCTCCATTTGGCTCCGGGATAACGGAGTGCCGGCTTAATCATTCGCCATCTCGCTTTTATATTCACAGCGCTTCTTAGCCTTGACGCTTCGCCGGACACGTTTTCTCTTACAATGAATTCTGTCTTTGTGTCCGAGAGTGAGTAAGCAAAAGTGGCACCCGACACAAACGATACCGGCCTCGACCATGTCTGTTGCTAGGCTGGATGCCCACTGGCTCAGAGAGCCTTCTATGTGAGCTTGCTCAACTGATTCTTGTTTCACTCCGGCAGCTCCTTAATCAGTTCCCCCGGCCAGATGTCAGCCAGCGAGTCTTTCATGTAGAGGGGGATACTATTAAAAGCAGCAGGATCGTAAATATCTGCAATATCAAAATGATCGAATGGAACAGTATCAGGTGACACTGGCTTTCCGTTTATCGTCTTGAGACCGACTACCACCCAATCAGCCGGTGGGCCAGGAGAGAAGTCCAACTTGCCAAGCATTGGCTCAACACTTACCCACATTTTTCGGTCGAGAAGATTTGCATGATCTAGCTCCCAAACCCTATCGAAGTCTTGTTGTCTCGTCACCGTCGTTCCCAACCAACAATTCTTAGGCCATTCAAACTCTTCATAGCGTTTCGGGTTTTTGGTTAGAAAGAAAAACGTGTGCTGTGGAGACATCCTTGCCGTGATAATGACACGCTCAATCCACTCTTTCGGCACCCAGTCGCCTAAGAGGTCGCCCATCGAGCAGACAAATATGGTTGAGGGTTTCTTCTTTATTATTGGCTCCTGTAAGCGGTGCGGGTAATAAGTCGGCTCAAAATTACGTGGACATAGCGCACCTGGAGCAGCAATATAATATGGTGCTTTGCCTGGATAGTTGATGCTTCGTATAATCTTGCGTTTTTTCATAGAGTAGAGTCTGTTTGCTGATCGTTTCGCATAGCAATACTCGCAACCCTTGAGACAGCCAGTGACAGGGTTCCACGTATAATCGAAGGTTTCTATCTTGGTTTTATTCATCTAAGCTCCTAGCCATCTATGGATTCCTCTAAGTGCTTTTTTCCCCAAACTATCCCCGTTCCCTGACAAGATCGGCACTGTTCAGATATGGTTGTTGACATCCCAAATCCGCTAACCTGGTTATAAAAACCGCCTGACACTAATCCGTTTCCTCCACAAACCGGACAGCAATGCGCTGTTTGTTGTTCACTCATGTCTCACGCTCCTTCATTGGACAGCTCTTTAAGCACTTTGAATATTCGGCCAAAGTGATAGAGATCGCTTTTGTTTACTTGCAAATCAAAAATCTCATTGTTCGGCAAGACTCCTTTGAGACATATTCGGAGATCATTAAAGTCATTGTCGTGTGGTACAGGTTTCGATAGTTTGCCACCACATAATTTGTTTTGTGACAATATCTTGTGTATGCAATCTAAGTGAGGACACCACTTTGGACGTTCGTTTTTCCATGTTTCGCTCACTTCGCCACCTTCAAGGCTATCCAGAGGCGGGCTAGGGCTTCGTCAGGTGAGTTGCCTTCTTTCCAAGTAAGGTCTTTCCCTACCGCAAACCAGCCACCACCTGATAGCTCAAGAGATTTAAACTCATCCCCCAACTGCTCTAAGAGGTCGTCAGTGTCGGGGAGACAAACAGATGAATAGTTTTTTTCTATGTCAATATCTAGCTTTTTGGGGTCGCATATAGTTTGCGGATATCCAGCCCTTTTTAGCTCTATGGCTAAATCAAAGTCAATCATTGGTGGCCTCTCTCGCAAACCTGAACTCTTGCGTCCACGTTTAATACTTCTGGAACAAAGGTCGTGGTCATATACATTCCATTTTCAAACTCATGTATACGTTCATACAGCCAACCGCCTGGAACTCTTAAAATTTGAAAGTTGTTTTCAAATAAGCGGACATCATGTAGCGGCATATCAATCATTTCTATAAGTGTTATTTCACTCATTCACTTCCTCCATTTCAGCTCCGCAGGCTAACCCTCATGGGCCATCTGATCATTACCTGCACAATTCTTATCTCTGCAATATGGTCGTGGTGGACTCTGACCGCCGCTGCTCGCCCAATTAGGGCTAAAAATAGTATCGAAACGGATATTCTCTTTGGTTTTTACGGAACGACAGTAACAACAACGATGGTGACTTCCACTTTCAATTAGCTCTTTCTCGGTACGAATTCTCTCGGTCGTTTTAAGTGCTGTTTTCTCAGCCTCTATCTTGTCTTTGTAATAAATGAGTTCAAATTCTTCTACTGTTCGTTGGCCTTCTGTTGTATATTTTTCTGATATTTCTTTACAGACAATTCGTATTTTGTCTTTACTAAACTGAATATCTGAAAGAGCGTAGTTTTCTATTCGCTCAACATCTTTCCGAGTTGGTTTTTTGGTAAAAAAGTAGACCTTCACATCGTGTCGATAGCACGTGCCAGTCGTCACTTGAAACATAGAGCCATTCGGGTGTACGCCCCAAACGATTTTTTCAGGATAGTCACCAAGCTCTTTTTCTAAATAAGCTTGTTCTTTCTGCTTAACAATAGCTTTGTAGTGGTTCCATTTTTCAAGATTAGTTTTCATCGGTAGGCTCCATTTCAGTTTCGCACTCTCGACATACTCTTAAAACACGCTCTAATGTGACAAAAAGAGCAGATGTTGTCTTAATGTGCCATTCAGTTCCCCCGCACTTAGGACAGACGTATTTAGGCATTAGTAGCCTCCATCCCTCGCAACCGTTCATCGTCAATTTGATCAAAGTATTCTTGTGAGGTTATGCCTTCAAAACGTAGAAATAGCCTGAAACAAATACCGGCAAAAAACTGTCTTATTCTGGTTTGCAAGCTCATTTTTCCCATCAGGAGCCGTCCAGGTTGGCTTTTTCATACTTGGCTAGCGCCTCAGTTAAAACGTGCTGAACAAGGTCACACGTACACGTTGGGTCACTGGTAGCATCTTCTGTCTCGTAGAACACTTTGGCTTTCTTAGCAGCCTCTACAACGGCCTCAAGCTGCTCAACCTTATTGAGTAGAGCGGCTATGTCGGTAGGAGCGTGAAGCAAAAACTCAGCATATTCTTTCCAGTTCTCCGAAGGGAAGGGAAAACAAATCGCAGAACCAGCCCAATACACATCTGTAATCTTCTCAGGAATGGCTTTAGGGATAGCCTCAAGTCGAGCTTTTATGTCAGTCATGCGCTGCCTCCAATGCCAGTTGACCGCCGCCAAGTATGTTGCGAATCTCAGTAAGCTTCGTGGGGTCGTCTAAAAAGCTTGATAGTGTTGTGTCCGGTGCTACTTCTAAAAAGGCCAAGAACACCTTCTCGGGCGTGAATAAACCGCTGTCTTGCGCGGCAAGCATAGTATCGAGATACCAGAAAATCACACGGAACAGACGGCGAACCTCTTGGGGATCATCCTCAAGTAGAGGGATAGCAAACATATAGTTGCGATTGTTGAGTCGGAACCGCAGATTATAGCCGGTCGGCATGAACGTCCATTGAGAAGCTTCCGCCCCCCACTTGGTCAAGAGCTTTTGAATACTAAACTGGGTTTTCTCAATGGCAATGCTCGTTGTCCCGAAGCGTTTGCCGTCTGCTGCGCTTTTCATTCGTCCAACCACCGATCTATTTTGATTTGAACTCTCAAAACATGTCCTCGACGATCTCTGTATTTTCGATGATTGCTGACTTGCCGAATGGCTCTGGGCAACAATCCCATTCTGCCTCGCTAAAAGCAGCGTTCACGAACATCTGCAATTCTTCGAGCGGCAGTTGACTGAATGGTACGTCCGTCTCGCTGTCAACCGCGATTGCGATAGTAAAAACAACTTTTTTAGACATCCTCAACCTCCACTATTTGAAATCCTCAATGTAATGCCCGACCGCCGACGCGATAAAATTAGTGATGGGCAGGTTGGTCTTAGCTTTTTTAATGCTCTGGATCAGCGTGACCGGAAGTGGCACTAAGACAACCGATTCACCGAAGACCTCTGCCGGCAGCTCGTCTATCTGTGATTTGGCTATTTCTCGATCGATCGTTCCTTCTTTGCCGATCATGCAGCCCTCACTCCCTTCACCAGCTCCTTCACTCGACCTATACTAAGGTTGAAATGATCCGCTAGCTCGGCATTTGTCATGGTCTTGGCTCTTTTTCTTAGGTCTGCGTTGCGCCCACCTTTTGTAGAAAACATGAATCCTCTACTGCTATGTCCTGGCCGCTTAATCAGCCCATTGTGGCTTCTCTTCTTTCTCTTCATGCAATCCTCACAATCTTGCCGGTTGCTCTCTGAATTTCTTCTTTAAATAGCTTCTCGTCGCTGTTGGAATCTGATAAGTGAAGCAGCCAGATCTCGGTAACCGCACTCAGATCATTGGCCGCAAAGAAGTCTTTTAGGGTATCGAGACTCATATGCGACCTGAGTGTTCTGTTTTTCCGCGCCGGTTCAATCGCTCCGGCAGCGACCTGTTCGTTGATGATCTCGGCTGAGTAATTGGCCTCTATCATGATTCTCGTGAGTCCCTTGAAACGAAAACGGCAATAAAAGCTATCCGTTAGGTAAAGTAGTTTTTCATCACCTTTGGCGATTAAGAATCCAAGAGACCCGGGACAGTCATGCTCGCTGGGAAATGGGTAAACTTCCCATGCCCCAACCTTGTAACACTCATGCGATTCTACGGTATGCACGCGGTGCCCTAAGATGTTCAGGACACCGCGTGTCTCCTTGCTTACAAAACAATCAACGCCTGCCTTAAGCAGATCGTTGACCGCTTTTGAATGATCGCCGTGAAAATGAGATATTAAGCAGCCGTCCAGCTCTGACGTCTTGAAATCAATCCCCTGCTGGATCTTTTTGAAAGGGATCCCGCACTCGATCAGGATCGAGCTGTTACCATCGCTGACGTGATAGCAGTTTCCGGAGCTTCCAGACGCGAGTGATTTAATCTGCAGCATCTAATTCTTCCCTATCAATGCGGTCATTGTTTGGGTTTTTCCGCAAGGTAAAGTTACATGTAGCTGAAGCTTCCAATAGGCTCCTTTTGGCAGCGGCTTCACCTAGAAGCCCCGATTCTTGCCGGCAGCTTCTTTCGCTTCCGCTTCATGTTTGGCTTTTACTTCAGCTTCCAGATTCGCGTCGCTCTGCTTTTTCTTGCCTTCCGGATCGAGCTCTTTCTTTTCTTTATCGTCGTCGACCTCTTCGGCGGGCGTAATATCGATCACCTTGCCGTTGGCGTTCGCGTTTATTTCAGCGGCGACCTTATCATCGACGTCAACTTTGAGAGCTTTCTCCATTTCGGTAGACATAATGCCCCACTTTGAGAGCAGCCGGCGCACAGTTGTCTTGAGGGCCATGTCGTCAAAGTTCGTTTTCCATGCTGACTTTGAAGATTTGTAGGAGGGGCAGTATTCCTTTGCATACGCCACAACCTCTTGCTTGGTCATAAACAACGATTTCGTGAAGCCATTGATCAGCTCTAAATGGCAGAAGTAACCAATAACCTGGGCGTTCTTCTTGGTCTCGCCGGTTATCTTGATAGCGCCAGTAAGGTAGTCAGCTTCGACTTCCATACCCTCTAGTAGACAGTCAGTGTTGAGGTATTTGTATTGTCCAGATCGCATGGCCAGCTGGATATAGCCTTTGTAGCCCATCACAAAGGTTGGCACTTTCTTGAAAGGCATTACGTAGGCAAATCCGAGCTGCTTGTTGATCGGCAGCTTTAAGGTCGCCGCTGTCATACACTCCATGATCACGGCCGTGGGATCGCATTCCTGCAAGCCCGTGTCCGAGCCGACCAGATCGATGATGCTGGCGACAAATGCCCCCGCGTTCTCCTTTAGCGCATTGTCGAACTGTGTCTTGACGCTGTCGATAGTCAAGGCTTTTTTAAGGTGATCCATGTTCTGTTTACGTCTTGCGATAGCGTTTTGAGCCATTTAAACGGCCTCCTTTATCTTTTCCAGCTCCTGGACAACTCGGAGCTTCTTGTCTTCCAGACTATGAATTAACTGAATAACCTGGCCCGGCATATCAATGATCCGCGTAACCGATTCCGCGTTGTCGACGAAGATCATCGGGACGATGCCAAGCTTCTTCGAAAATGCTCTGATGATATCCATGCCAATCTGAACGGTTTGGCCGGCGCTCGGTGGGCTCCATAGATATGTGACCTCGCAGATGGGGTTGATAGCCCCGTTTACCTGGACCTCGAAGAGCTTGAACCGTGCTAACTCGAACTCCGAGTTGATCTTGTCTGTGAGCAGCTCGACTTTGGTTTTGACAAACTGCTCGATCAAAAACAGATCGGCTTGAAACTCTTCAAATTGCCCAGCCAACGCTTTCTCTTCGGTCTTGAGTTCTTCGATCCGCACCTCGCCCTTGAGCCTCTGATCAAATTTGTCAAAATCCTTTTTATGCTTTTCGATAGTTGAATCGATGGATTTTACTTCCTGCTCTTTTACAGCAAGCGCGCTCCGACCGTCCTGCTCGATCGTGGCAATCTCGTTTTTCAAGTCCTCGATCCCGAGATTAAGTTTTTCTATTTCGGGATCCACCGGCACATCAACTTTTGGCGCCGGTTCGGCTTTAGCCTTTTCGATTGCCTCAACTTTCGCGATCGCTGTGTCCCAGGCCTTCTTGTTCTCTTTGAGTGTCTCTTCGTATCCCTTAATCGTTGCCTGGTTCTTGTTGATCTCGACTACCAGCTCTTTGCCTCTGTCTCTAATTCCCTCGAGTTTTTCAGCTTTCTTTTTGTTGAACTCCTCAAGTGCCTTATTAGCAATCGCCTTAAGATCTTCTTTCGGAATGTCCTGACCACAAGCCGGACAAACCGGCTCTTCTTTCATGGCAAAAGCTTCGTCTTCAGCCTGATCAAACTCTCCCCGAAGCGTCTCTGCCTCTTCTTCGAGTCGCGCGATCTCTTTGTTGAGTGTTTTAACAGAAGCATTAGTTTCCGTATTGACTGTTGAGAACTCAGTGACCTTAGTTGTGGCCGCAGAAAGGGCCTCACTGTGAGCTTTGATATCTAAGTCTTGACCATCGCTTTCGCGCTCCTTCTGGTCGTTTTTAAGCTCAAGCACCTCAGCCTCAAGGGTTCGTAGCTTCGTAGTCTTATCCGCTCCCTCGCCACCGGCCTCAAGTCGGGCCAGCTCCCTATTCTTGTTCTTCTGCTTTCCACGCAACATCACGAGTTGCCCTCGAAGATCATTTTCGACAAGACCTGTGACGTCGGGCAGCACTGACTCAGCCCCGGTAATCTCAGCCGGTATCTCAATCTTCCGTTTGTTGATGTTTGCCTGGGACTCTTTAATGACTTTTTTTCGCTGCTCAATGGTTTTGCCGTCTAATAACTCAGGCAGTCTGGCCAGATCATCTGTAGATGCGATTATCTCGTCGTCCGTCATATCGCCGAAAGTGTCAAAAACCATCTTTCGACGCGCATCCTTTTTTAACTCGCTCATGAAATGGTGTGGGTTGGTCAGCAGCTTAAATGTCTCTCGGTCGCAGATGCCAGAGATAACGGCATCGTATTCGCGCTTACCGACCGGAACAGTATCAACATAATGCAGGGTCTCGTGGCCATCGAACTCAGCATTTATGCTGCTGCGTTTTGCGGTCCACTTTTCCTTATAGACCTTCTTAAGCGTGAGCTCGGAGTCACCTACTAACAACACTGCCTCGACAGAATGGTCCAAGTGATGGGCCGGATCGCCGTTTTCGTCCTCGGTTTTGATTTTGTAGTCAGATCGATTCTGACTATCAATTCCGAGCAGCAACCACAGAATGGCATCATAGTGACCGACCGTTTTCCCTGCTCCATTCTGCCCATAGATAGCCGCATTGTTGCCGTTTGGGGTAAAGGTGTAGTCCTTGAATTGCTTCCAGTTCTTCAGTCTTAGCTCAAGCAATTTCAGCAGCTTCATGATTGAGCCACCACCGCTTCGTTTTTATCCTTGATCTCGAGGCACGCTATGACATCAAGGCAAGATGGAGCATACGCGAATCGGTCACTAGCCCAGACTGGACGGCCGCATATGTGGCAAATAGCTTTTTTCCAGCCTTTTTCAGCCAGGATGTGATTGACTTCCCCAGTCGTGATCTTCCACATATCGCCCCACTTGCAGACCTCGGCCCACTTGAAATCTTGATACATGGATGGAGTTGGTTCCTTGCCTATGTGATCCCAGATAATAGACCGCGCGAGATCTGCGGCTCCGGATCCGCCGTAGCCCCAATTGAATCCATCGGGAGAGTGACGTTCGCGATGGAGCAATTCATAGTGATCCATTGCCGGTCCATCGACTGTGACAAAAACTCTTATCTCTCCATGGTCGTTTCTTCGTCCGTGATACCCTTTGGACTTGCCCCTATAGGGCACTTCTAATTTGACACTTTTATTCATCTCTACTATCCTTTCTTTAGCCTAGATTGGGCGTCATTTATGACGCTCTTTCTTTTTGTCGCCCGCCCCTCTTGCCGATCTCCTCGAAGAACTTGACGCCATGACGTGCCTTGGTGCTGTCTCCACCCTTCTTGCCAATTCTCTTGTAGAACTCCGGACCATACTTCTCCTTGACTGTTTGGCCGCCTCTCTTAGCTTGCGGCGTTCCTGCGACTGGTCCTCTCTTCATATCTGTCACCTCTCTTTCCTGAATAATTTTTCATGATCTCGCTGACTGATCTTGTCGGGATTCCGATCGGTCCCGCGGCTCCGGCCGCCGATACCCATCGCCCTGCCCTCTTGAGCCCGTGCCAGATATTAGCGATTGACCAGAGCCCCCAAGCATCGAGCGCGAAATAAAGGGTTGTTAGGCTGACGAACAGCAAAACGAATAACAAACCAAACTCTCTATCCGCTTGAGCGGTCCCGAACACAAAAGTGATATCTCTCAAGCGACCAGCCGCTCTTGTCTGAACTTGAGTAAAACCGCGACCGCATCGTTTCTCTCTCTAGCGCACATGACAAAATCACCTGCTCGTGTGGCTTTAAGTTTCGCTTTCTTGATCAGTTCACCTTCAACAAGCTCAAGCATGTTGAACCTACCTAAAGACTTGCGAACGATGCGAGGATCGTCGGCATTATCAAAAGCTTCTTCGACGAGACGATCCTGCTCTTTGTCGATCGCCAACAGACCGTTTACAACTTCTGTCTTTATGTCGTGACAGTTAGCCGTCGCGTTCTCAAGGTCTGCTCTTTGTTTCTTAAGCTCAGTTGTTTCCTTCTTCACGACTATCACCTCCTCTCTTTTGGGTATTAGATTTAAATCCCGGCTTCTTTGATGTAAGTCAGCACGTCGTCCTTGTTCCAGCGATAACCAATGCCGGGGTAGTATTTACGTTTGAGCGCGCCTTTGTTGGCCAACGCCCAAAGAGATGAAGCGGAGCAGGCGAGTAGAGCCATGACTTGTTTATAGTTGAGTAGTTGTGGACCTTTTCCGGGGAACTTTATGACATTCCCAAATTCGCTCTCGCCGTTTCTAAGGGCCTCGTCTATGTTTTTCTTAGTCATCTCCATACTGCCTTCCGATCGCTTAGATATGGGCTATGTGGTTCTGTGTCACGCCGAAATTTGTTTCTCTTTATCAACCACTATGTCTAAAAAAATATCTGCCATAGTAAGTGATTCGCCTAATATCTCCTTGAAAACCCGAAGTGCTTGGGTCCGAAAAGCTGGTGATGGGTTTTGCCGTCCAGATTCAACAAAATAGATCGGCTGTTTTGTCCGATAACCCATAGCTTCTGCCAGCTCAAACTGATTAAAACCAGCCTCACGTCTTCGCTTTGAAAAATGCTTGCCATGCCCTGTGTTCCACAAAATCAACCACCTCTGTTATGCAATATATACCACTTGTTTTTATAAATCAACCACTTTTCTTATATTTTTTATCTTTTTTTCAACCATTACTAATAGTTTTTGTTACTCTTTTAGTTATCAATGAAAAAATCGCTTGGAAGATTTCTTTCAGAACAACGCGAAGAGCATGGTTTTACAATTCGTGCTCTTGCTAAATACGCTAAGGTGAGTCATCCATATTTATCGCAAGTAGAATCTGACCTAAAAGTACCTTCGAGCAAATGGCTCGCCAAGATAGCACCTGTCATAGGAGTAAGCAATAAAGTGCTGCTTGAATATGCTGGCTATGTTGAGTCGGAACCAGGAGTCAAGGAGCCACTGACCGAATACATGGTCGAAGTCGAGAGTCTCGAAGAGAAAAAACTGGTTGAGGATTATAGAAGTTTTGTCCGAAAGCAAGCACTTAAGAGAGAGGGGACAAATAAGAAAGCTAAATAGCACGATCCCACCTGCTTAACTTACCCACCAAGGAAACCAAGGGGCCTTAATCATACTAGGGGCAACACCAGGAGGCTTTTCTAAATGAACTACTTTATTGCAGCAGCCAGCCCTGAGGAACTACAATCGTTACTGGATTTTCGGGACTTCATGCGAGACCGCCGTATAAAAGATAGTGAGTACGGGAACCACAGCGCTCACCTGACTTGTATTTCAACGCGCCGGAAACAGAAGTTGAAACAGAAACATGAAACCTAAATTTTTTTTGACCTGACGTTTGATGTTATTAGTACTCAGAGCTCGGAATATCAAACGAAAAGAGAAAGGTAAGCCATGAGGAACTTGACTAAAGTTGTACTTCTAGCAATCCTGACAATCTTTGCGTTTACTTCGATGGCGATCGCTCACCCTGGCAGAACCGATTCAAGAGGTGGACATGTTTGCAGAACAAACTGCGACGACTGGGGTGTGCCGTGGAATACTTGGCATAGCCATAGCGCCCCTGCTCCGGCACCGGAGCCTGAGCCCGCGCCGCCACCTCCTCCCTCGCCTGCTCCTGAACCTACTCCAGAACCCGAACCGGCTCCAGCGCCCGCGCCTGCACCGAGCCCTCCGCCTTCTCCTGCTCCGGCTGCTGCTCAAACTCAAGAGACTGAACCTCAACAAGAAGAGACCGAGGCAAAGGTCTGGGAGTACCAGGGCGTTGAATATGATAGCGAAGAAGAGATGAAAGAAGCTAAGAAAGCAGACGAAAAACTCAAGGCCGAACAAGCTAAAAAGAGAGCGGAAGAAAAGAAGGAAGCCAAAGCAGAGCAGGCGACGCTTGAAAAGGAAGTCGAGCCTGAGCTAGACTTCAAGTCCTCAATATATATGCTATTTCTAGGTCTACTAATGCTCTTGTTAAGTTTCGGTGCAGTAGGCGTAATTGGCATTGGTGGCTATCTCATTTATAGAGAAGTGAAAACAGGCCGAAAGCGCGGTCAACAGTGATGACGAAAGAGCAAACACCAGTTGACGAACCGCAAGCCCGAAGCGATAGAAATAAAAAGATAATAATTGGCCTCTTCATCGTCATCTTTGCGGGTTGGCTAATCGTTCAAATCTTGCCATCCAGTAAAATTTCAGAAACTTCAACATCACCAACTCGCAGTAATGAATATATTTATGATCATGCAAAGATCGGGATGACGGTAGAAGCCTTTTTCGCAGTGACTGGTGATCGAGAGCCAGATGATAAGCAGGAAATGCAGAGCGCGGGCATGGCAGAGATCATCTATTATTACGGCAGTTATCAGTATGTTTTTGATTTTAATGCCGAAGAAGATGAGGAATTTAAATTATCTGCAATCAACAGCTACTGAAAAAGGACACGTAAATGGCACGCGGATCAATAATTAAAAGAGGCAAACGATTCTATATCGTCTATAGACGCCACGGCAAGCAAATATGGCGTGTCGGAGGAGACACTAAGCGCGAGGCCGAGGCACGACTCAGGGTGGAGCTGGCAAAGAACACAACGCTGGACAATGTCGGGTTTGCAGACTTCGCTGATGAGTGGCTTGAGAGTGCCAAGCTAAGGGTGAAACCATCGTCTTTTGAACGTTACCAGGGCATTGTCGACAATCACTTGAAACCGACTTTGGGCAACCGCAGACTGGACAAGATCACATTTCGTCAACTGGAAACATTGATCGATTCCAAACTAAAGGCAGGACTGAAGCCCGCGACGACTAACAAAATTATCGTGGTCGTCAAGATCATCTTTAAGCGCGCCAAGATGTATAAGATTATTCTCGATAATCCAGCTGAGTATCTAAAGCAGCTATCTGTTGAGCCGACGGAAAAAGATTTCTTGAGGCCGGATGATCTCGCCATCTTTCTCGATCACGTTAAACGCAACAAACCGGGTTGGTATGCTTTTTTCATGATCGCATCTTTTACGGGGGCCAGGATAAGCGAGCTTCTGGCACTTAGATGGAGCGATATTAATTGGAAAACAAACGAGATCCGCTTTGGCTCAAGTCTTTTCCGGGGCCAAGTCTTGAGCAATAAGACCAAGACAATCGGACTCGTAGAGATCCCGAGTGCTGTTTTGGTCGCGCTCAAGGCACATAATAGGATTATTAATCCACTGGATCTGATTTTTTGTCATGCGAACAGTAAACCTTATGACCGGTCCGGCGTCTCAAAACACGTCTTCAAAAAGCTACTCAGACAAGCCGGCCTTCGAGACGTCACCTTCCACAGCTTGAGGCATAGCTACAATAGTATGCTCATCAGTTCCGGCGCCAACATTCGAGTCGTGCAAGATCAGCTCCGGCACAAAACTTTTAAAATGACGATCGATACTTATGGACACTCGCTGAAAAGTGACAAAACCCGCGCGGTCGAAGAAGTGGCAAATCTGCTGCTACCAAGCCGACTTGCTAACACCTGAATGTTAGCAAATATTACCTGACACCCTGTGCCCCCAGCGGAATTCGAATCCGCGCCGCCGCCTTGAAAGGGCAGTGTCCTAGGCCACTAGACGATGGGGGCTAGTTTTCTACTTTATTACCAAAGTTGAGCTTTGACAACGTGCACCAGGCCAGGCACCTCAAAAAAAATGGAGCCGAAGCCCGACTCAAACTACACCAGCTAGCAATGCTAGCAAAAAGACCAGGCCGGCGCAACCATTTTCCCCACAAGAGCCAATTTATTCATCGCTTGACAGCCAGAAGATTAGAAATTAGTTTGTCATTATGCTTGTAGTAATCAGCGACTTTCATCTAAGTGAGGGAAGAAGACCAGGAACGGGTAAGATCTCTCCGACTGAGGACTTCTTCTTCGACGAAGAATTTTCCCGCTTTCTGACCTATTTAAACAGCTGTAAACCAGGCGATATCCACCTGGTAATCAACGGCGACCTATTCGACTTTCTGCAGGTTGGTGTCTGCCCGGAGGACTTCCAGGTCTCTGCTTATCTCGCGAAACTCGATGTGCGGGAAAAACGCTATATTTGTAAGTATGGAGCTAAAACTGACGAAACCGCGTCTGTATTCAAGCTGGAAAAGATATATCGAGGCCACCCGAGTTTTTTTGCGGCGCTAAATGATTTTTTAAGCGCCGGCAATGAGCTGACTGTGGTGATCGGTAACCACGACATCGAGCTGACGTGGGACCTTGTGCAAAGTAGATTTAAGACGCTAGTCAGTACATGCTCGGTAAAGACGGCCGCAGACGGAGGGACAGCCGACTCAACGGTCAATTTCGCACCCTGGTTTCATTTTGATCAGGAGTACAAGACCTACATTGAGCATGGTCACCAGTATGAATCGCTTAACTCATTTCGATACCCGCTCCACCCGGTTCTGCCAAGAAAAAAAACGGAGATCAATTTACCGTTCGGGTCTTTATTTGTCCGCTATCTGTTAAATAAAGTAGAACAAATAAGTCCTTTCGCTGATAACATCAAGCCCAACACTAAGTATGTGGCCTGGATTATTAAGAACAATCCTTTTGGCTTTTGGCGTTTGATCAAGGTGATTGGACAGTTTGCGCTGACTCTGGCCAAAATATTCAGACGCAGCGGCAATTTATCTAATTTTTCCGCTGAAGATATCGACTTCTTTGAATCTGTAACCAATGCTGAGCTGGCAAAGATTGCCGAGCGCTCAAACATCGATGGCGATGTGACGAGCGAAACTCATCCCCTGCAAAAAATCAGAAAGCTACACCATATCCCTTTTAATGACGGGAAAGCAAGATTGGTATGGCAGTCGTTCTTCAGTCAACTGGATGTTATCCTTTTTCTCTTGAGCGGGCTAGCCGCCTTCATTTTTGTTATTTCAATCTTGCAGTACGGACAAAATGTTATAACCGTTGTGGCTCTGGTTGCGAGTGCGCTAGCCGCGATCGCCGGAGAAATGTTCTTTAAGGCCGGTTCCGAGATGGAAAAAGCCAATCGTGAGGCGGCCCAAGAAATCGTTCAATTCTTTAATGACAGCGGCTACGACACCCGGTATGTCGTCTTCGGGCATACACATGCCCCTGAAATTATTGGGCTGGGGCAAAATCGTACCTATTATAATACCGGAACCTGGGGCGTTATCTTTAATGAAGAAGATGAGCTGATAAGAGAGAAGAAACAGTTCACTTTTCTGATGTTCACCGAACCGGGCGCTGAACCTCAGCTTTTGCGCTGGAATGATAATGTCGGAGTTCCTGAATTATTGCCCCTGTTCGATTCCGCCTGAATTGATATAATAGCCTCTACATTAATTAGGGCGATTAGCTCAGGGGGAGAGCTCCTGCTTTACAAGCAGGCCGTCAGTGGTTCAAATCCACTATCGCCCACCAAAGTCGCTTTATGCGAACTAGGTGAAAAAAGATCGGCGAAAAGCTCAGTGTACTGGGCTTTTTGTATTTTATGATCTTTCACGTGAATTCCTTCAAAGAAGGCCTGATTAAAGAGTCGTCGTGTTTCCGGCTGGGCTTTTATGTAGGCCGTCGGACAACGGTCAGCCATCGTGATTGCCATCCCAAGAACCTTTTGGACGCCCTCAGCTCTTGTATCAAGTGTGCGAAGTCTTTCTTCTGCGAGCATGATCTCAGTTCCAAGTCGCATCTGTTCTGCTTTCATCATATCTAGTGTTATTGCTTCCGCATAATATGCTTCGATCAATTTGTACTTTTTACCTGTTAAATCATCGACCGTTGCTGTTAGGGCTTTTCTTTCCTTAAGCGAGTCTGCCGTGCGAGCAATCATCTCTTCTTCCAAATGTGTCTCAATTTTTTCTCGCCAATCCGCTGATATTTTCATTCCCTTATACAGGTCTTCAATTTTTGCTTCAACACTATCTGCTTCAAAATATGGCTGGGTACAGTTGTTGTGCCGTTTCTGACCAAGACAGTAGAAGTATGGGTACTTGCCCTTGGCGATCAGATAAGAAAGCTTGGAGCCACATTCACCGCAGAACAAAGTGCCCTTTAGATAATGGGGGTGCTTTCGTTTTCTTTCGCCCGCATGGTCGCGTGAACGAAGCATATTTTGCACGCGTTGGAAAAGGGCCTTATCAATAAATGTCGTATGCTCGCCTTGATATTCAACGCCCTTAAAAGTGACAATCCCAGCG
>SDBV01006827.1_pt1 | contig 15719 bp, 17 predicted proteins | sample 2277081 | NCBI WGS metagenome assembly SDBV01 (sample SAMN10402039, study PRJNA504765) | marine sediment metagenome | isolation source: marine sediment core GS10_PC15, 223 cmbsf | place: Arctic Ocean: Southern Knipovich Ridge | collected 2010
TCCAGCGAGTTCACCGGACCCATACCGAGGAATTCTATGAAGTAACAGATAGTTCCTTTGACCTTTCCGAACTAAGGGAGGAGCTGCTAAAATGGGAACAAGTATATAATACCGTAAGACCCCGCCAGGCATTGGGTTATGTGACGCCTTTATGATTCCTGGAGCAGCAGAAAGAATATTCTGGAAAGGGGGTAATGTGTCACTAATCATATGAACGAGCACAACTTGACTTGACAATCTGGAGGGAGTATAGTGAAGATTGTAGAAATACCTTGGTTCAATGTTGTTTCTCAGCTTGAACCCTGCATAGTATGCGGGGAACCTTCCAGGTAAATAGTGTTACAGGCTATAGTAATCTGGCAAAGGGTTTTGGAGTCAGGAGACTGCATCAAGAACAAGGTGGTAACACGAATACAAAGGAGGTGCAGTTATGGCTTTGGCAGACAAGACCTTGGCGTGTCGTGACTGCGGGCAGGAGTTCACTTTTACTACCGGTGAGCAAGAGTTCTATTTATCTCACGGGTTGCAGAATGAACCTAGTCGATGTCCGGAATGTCGGTCGGCTCGGCGAAGAGACCGAGGGGGTGGCTATAATCAGCCACGACAGATGCATAGTGTAGTCTGTGCTGACTGTGGTACTGAAACCACAGTGCCGTTTGAGCCCAGAGAAGGACGACCGGTCTATTGCAAAGAGTGCTACGCTAAGCACGCGGCCTAGGTAAGTTCACATCTAGCAAGAAGACATGGCGCCCACCTCGGTTTACCACCATTTATCTGGTTGGTGGTGGTCATACAGGCAATGAATGTTGGCGTGTGTAGGATTAGCCTCCGTTTACCTGAAAATCTATCTCTTAAGGGTAAGAGGCAGGTATTAAAATCCATTACTAGCCGGGTCAGCAATAAATTTAATGTTTCTATTGCTGAGGTTGATGACCAGGATCTATGGCAATTGGCTACGCTGGGAATTTGTTGCGTTAGTAATAATAAGCGGTATACTAATGGAGTCCTCTCAAAGGTAGTGGACTTTATTGTTAACAGTCGGTTTGAGGTAGAGATACTCAACTACGAAATTGAGATTCTACCTGTTTTGTGAGGAGGGCTATAATGGGTACCTCGGCCTTCCTTCATCATATTACAGCTCAACCTACTTATAGCGGTCAGATTGCTCATATTGAGCACATCCCACCCCGTAGAGCAAATCATGCTGAGTTAGATAATCCTCTGGCAGCTACTCTTCAGGATTGCCTAAGTGACCACGGCTTATTGCCCCTCTATACCCACCAAGCTGAAGCGGTGAATAATGCCCGTCAGGGCCAGAATGTGATGGTGGCAACTTCAAGTGCTAGCGGCAAGACCCTGTGTTATAACATTCCGGTACTGGAGGCAATTTTAACTGAGCAAGGTAGCCGTGCTCTTTACCTTTTCCCAACTAAGGCTCTGGCTCAGGACCAGCTGCGTGGCTTACGGGAGCTATTTTGTCCCGGTCTATTCAGGGCGGAGGAATTTTCCACCTTTGATGGTGATACCCCCCAGGTGGAGCGAGCCGAGATAAGGAAACAAGCCAGGGTAATACTTACCAATCCTGATATGCTCCATATTGGTATATTACCAAATCATCAATCCTGGTCAAGGTTACTGCGTCGCTTGAGGTATGTGATAGTAGATGAAGCTCATACTTATCGTGGTGTTTTTGGCTCTCATGTAGCTTGTGTGCTGCGTCGCCTGCGCCGTCTATGCAACCTTTATGGCGCAAACCCCCAGTTCATCTGTTGTTCGGCGACTACCGCTAATCCTGGTGAGCATGCGGAGAGGCTGGTTGGGTTACCCTTTGTGGTAGTCGACAATGACGGCTCTCCTTATGGTGGCAAGGAATTTGTCTTCTGGAATCCTCCAATTATAGACGAAGCTAAGAGCGTTCGGCGTAGTGCTAACAGTGAAGCGACAAACTTATTTACCGAATTAGTGAGCCATAATATTCGCAGCCTAACCTTTGCTCGCACTCGTCGGCTAACTGAGCTTATTTATACTTATTCAAAGCGGAGGTTAGGCGAAATCAACTCAGCCCTGGCCGAGAAAATCAAGGCTTATCGGGCTGGTTATCTCCCGCAAGAACGGCGTCAGATAGAGCAGGAGTTCTTTTCCGGGCAGCTTCTAGGAGTGGTGGCGACTACCGCTTTAGAGCTAGGTATAGATATTGGTGACCTGGAGGCTACGGTGCTTACCGGCTATCCGGGAAGTATTGCCAGCACCTGGCAGCAGGCAGGGCGGAGTGGTCGAGGTAGAGATAAGTCCCTCAGTTTTCTCATCGGTCTGGATAATCCCCTAGACCAGTACTTTATGCGTCACCCTGACTTCTTTTTTCAAAAAAGCTTTGAGAATGCTCTGGTTAACCCAGACAACCCCTATATTTTGAGAGCCCATCTGCTGTGTGCTGCCTGGGAGCAGCCGCTGAGCGCTGATGATGAGAAATTTTTTGGCTCTGTCTCAAGTCAGGAATGGGCGGAACTGGAGAGGCAGGGGTTACTCCGGGAACGGGGTAAGCGGTGGTATCTTTCACCCTCTATCGCTTACCCGGCTCAACACATTAATATTCGTTCCACCTCCGGTGAAAATTTTGCTATTGTCAATACTTCAACTGAGTCCTTATTAGAAACGATAGAGGCTAGCGTAGCCTTTTTTCAAGTCCATCCCGGTGCCATCTATCTCCACCAAGGGGAATCCTATTTAGTCGAGGAGCTTGACCTGATTAATCGCACTGCCTATGTGGTGCCGACTACTGCCACTTACTATACTCAAGCTAAGGACATCACTGATTTGCACATTATGAAGGTAATCCGTGATAGAAACTGTGGGCAGGTAAAGGTATACTTAGGCGAGGTGGAGGTTACCACTACTGTAGTTGGCTTCAGGAAGAAGGCACAATTTACCGAGGAGGTAATTGGTGAGGAGCCCCTTGACCTTCCGCCGCAGCATTTTCTCACTATTGCCCTATGGTTTGACCTGCCACCCAAGGTTGGTGATAAGCTAGTGGCGGCTCAGGTAGACTTTGCCGGCGGACTGCATGCGGCTGAGCATGCCGCTATTGCCATTCTTCCTTTGTTCGCTCTGTGTGACCGCAATGACATTGGTGGCGTATCTACCCCATTCCACCCTGATACTGGTAGAGCCCAGATATTTATTTATGATGCCTATCCTGGGGGCATCGGCATTGCCGAGAAGGGGTTTGAATTGGTAGAGGAACTATGGCAAACTACGCTGAAGGCGATTACGGAATGCCCCTGTGAAGAGGGTTGCCCCAGCTGTATCCAGTCGCCCAAGTGTGGCAATAACAATAAGCCTTTAGATAAGAAGGCAGCGCAAATGCTGCTGGAGGGGTTGCTAAACCAATCTTTATAGAGGAAGTTATTGATTTGTTTAATAAGAAGACAGAGAGAGCCCTGAAGCGCAGCCGTGATACCTGGTTCAGCCGGGTAACGCGCCTGTTTGACCGCCCTGCCATAGATGAAGAAGTATGGACTGAACTGGAAGAGCTGCTGATTTCTGCCGATGTCGGTGTTACCACCACGGAAAAGCTTATTGACAGGGTGAAGCAACGGATAAAGGAGGAGAAGATTAGCCAGGGTTCACTGATACGCTCGGCGTTGAAAATGGAAATGGTCAATATCCTGAAAATTGATATTCCCGAAGCACCGCTTACAGCATCGCTGCCCAGAGTTATTCTGGTAGTGGGCGTCAATGGTGGTGGTAAGACTACCTCTATTGCTAAGCTTGCCTATAGGTCCAAGAAAGAAGGGAAGCACATTATACTGGCGGCCGCTGATACCTTTAGAGCAGCGGCTATTGACCAGCTCAAGCGACTGGGTGAGATGGTGGGGGTGGATGTTGTTGCTCATCAGCTCGGGGCTGATGCCGGAGCTGTAGTCTTTGATGCTCTACAGGCAGCCCGAAGTCGGCAGGCTCACGAAGTAATTATTGATACCGCCGGCAGACTGCACACCAAGTCTAATCTGATGGAGGAGCTTAAGAAGATTAAGCGAGTGGCAGCCAAGATTGACTCTACTGCACCACATGAGGTAATCCTGGTGCTTGATGCCACCACCGGTCAGAATGGTCTAACCCAGGCGAGATATTTTGCTGAAGCAGTAGGAGTAACTGGCATTTTCCTAGCCAAGCTGGATGGCACAGCGAAAGGTGGCATAGTCCTGGCTATCTGTGACGAACTGAAAATACCAATCCAGTTCATTGGCGTTGGTGAGAAGCTAGAAGATATGGCACCGTTTAATGCTGAGACGTTTGTCGAGGCATTGTGCGCCTGATTTTTGGGAAAAAGATGATTACCATAATAGTATTAGCCATTGCCATCCCCATACTGGCTTATCGGACACGGTGGGTAAAAGCAGAATAATATCTATCTAATTGGCGCAAAGTCCAGGATATTGAGTCTGAGCTTCTCCTCCCCACGCCAGCGGTCTATTTCCAGGTTATAGACGATGTCAAGCTGAGAAGATACCTCAGCCAGACAGTCACCTAATCTGAAGCCTACCCCATCCCATATAGTGTCACCTTGCTTCAGTCTGAACCTCAGGTGTTCTTTTTTACTGCCTATAGTGCGGCAATCGGCAACCTCTACGCTTCGGCTGAGGAAAGCAGGAGACGGGTTACCACGACCAAAGGGAGCTAACTGTTGAATTATCTGGAAGGTATCCCCGCCGAGGTCAGGTAGTGTGACCTCAGCATCGATATCCAATTGAGGGCGGAGGTCAACCCCATCCAACTGGGTAGTGGCTAGCTGGGAGAGGTGCTCCCGGAGACGGGGTAGATTCCTGGTGGGGAGAGTAAAACCGGCTGCCTGGGAGTGCCCACCGAAATGAAAAAACAAATTGCTACACTGATTTAAGGCAAGGATAATATTGAATTCGGGAATGCTGCGACAACTGCCGCTACTAATCCTCTCCCCTGTTTTAATAACAATTGCCGGGCGGTAGAATTCCTCAGATAGCCTGCCGGCTACCAGCCCGGCAATGCCAACAGGATAGTCCCTACCACTGGCTATCAGCAGTGGCGAAATTTCCTGAGCTAGTATTTGCCTTCTGGCCTTAGCTAGGACAGTAGTGGTTAGCCTCTTCCGCTCGGCATTTTTCTGTTCCAGCCACATCGTTAGCCCGCGTGCTTCCTGGGGCGAGTCTGTCATCAACAATTTATAGCTGGTCATGGCATGTGCCAGTCTGCCAGCGGCATTTAACCGCGGGGCTAAAATCCATGAGACACAATCTGAGTCAATGCTGCCGATGCTTAGTCCAGCCTGGGTTATCATTTCCCTAATGCCGAGGCGGGGGGTGGTATTAATTAGCTTCAGCCCTTGCTTAACCAGGTATCGGTTTTCCCCCAGTAGCGGCGCCATATCAGCTATAGTTCCCAGGGCTACCAGATCCATTAGTTCGTTCGGTTGCTCCTCTCTGCCGAGGCTCTGGAATAGAGCCTGAAGGAACTTGAAGGCTACCCCAACACCGGTTAATTCTGAGAAGGGATAGGGTGAATCGGGCAGCTTAGGGTCGATGACAGCCAGGGCAGAGGGGATTTCGGGCAGGGGGGTATGGTGGTCAGTAATAATTATATCAAGCCCCATCCTTCTTGCCTTCTTAACCTCGGGGAGGGCGGTAATTCCACAATCAACGGTAATAACCAGGCTAACACCTTGTCGGTGAAGAGTTTCTAAGGCGGCTGTCTTAAGTCCATAGCCCTCGGTCAGGCGATGTGGTATGTATGGGATGGTCTTGCCACCAAGGATTGATAGTCCCTGAACCAGGAGGGCAGTTCCAGCAATGCCATCAGCATCAAAGTCGCCGTAGATAGCAATCTTTTCCCCGGAAAGCAAAGCCTGGTAAACCCGGGCTACCGCCTGATGCATATCTGGCAGCAAGAGGGGGTCGCCGGAAAATCGCTTATCGCCGGTGATGAATAATTCTAACTGGGATGGATCAGTGAGACCACGATTGTACAGGAGTTGAGCTATTAGCGGAGGAAAATCTGAACTGCTAACCAAAAATTCTTCTGGAGCGGGTGGCAGAACATTCCAATGCCTATGGTTCAAGCTCCTGCCTCTGAGTATTGTCGAAAGATCAGAACCGAGTTATGACCACCAAAGCCAAAGGAATTAGACATGGCAGTGGCGATCTTGGCATGGCGGGCTACATTAGGTACATAATCTAAATCGCATTCCGGGTCAGGGTGGGTGAGATTAATCGTTGGCGGTATTACTCCGTGCTGGATAACCATTATGGTTATCGCTGCCTCAGCTGCACCGGAACCCCCTAGTAGATGTCCAATCATTGACTTGGTGGAGCTTATTGGAATCTTGTAGGCATGGTCGCCAAACACCTTCTTTATTGCCAGAGTCTCCACCTTATCGTTTAGCGGTGTGGATGTACCATGAGCGTTAATGTAACCAATTTCGGTAGGGGCGAGTCCTGCCTTATCAAGTGCCATCTGCATTGCCCTGGCAGCACCCTCCCCATCTTCACTCGGCTGGGTAATATGGTAGGCATCACCACTGACCCCGTAAGCTATGATTTCAGCCAAGATGTTAGCCTCACGCTTTTGAGCAAAGGTGAGGTCTTCCAGAATAAGGATGCCAGTTCCTTCGCCAACGACAAAGCCATCGCGTTCGGCGTCAAAGGGGCGAGAGGCTAGTTGCGGCTCGCTATTTCGTGTGGAAAGGGCTCGACAACTATTGAAGGAGGCGATACCTATTGGAGTTACTATTGCCTCACTGCCACCAGCTATCATCGCCTGGGCATCACCACGCTTGATAATTTCATAAGCAACTCCTATGGCATCTGAGCCACTGGAGCAGGCCGATGTAGCACAAAGATTTGGCCCCTTAGCTCCAAGTAAAATTGATGCCTGGGATGAGGCAGCATTGCCCATCATCATTGGTACCAGGAATGGGCTTACCCTATCTGGCCCCTTTTCTACCAGCACCCCTACTTGTTCAGCGAGGGTAGTTAGCCCACCAGTTCCACTGCCAATTAGAACACCGATGTTATCCTGATTGCCATCATTAATTTCTATTCCCGCCTGCTCTACTGCCTGCAGGCTGGCAGCTACCGCCAGTTGAGCAAAGCGGTCCATACGGCGGGCATCCTTACGGCTGATATAATCAGTAGGCTCAAATCCTTTTACCTCGCCGGCAAACTTGGTCTCAAAGAGTTCGGTGTCAAATAGGGTGATGTAGTCAATGCCAGACTTACCGGCGATAAGACCTTCCCAGGTAGTAGAAGCATTCAAGCCAAGTGGGGACAGAATACCTATACCGGTAACCACAACCCTATTCTTTACACTTAGCATACTCATTAGTTTGACCGCCCAAGAATACAAAAAGTATAATGCATTGGTATCTATATAGTCAATTCATTGAAATGAGTAAGAGACCTGAAAGCACAAAGATTGCCTTAGATAGCTTAGGCTGTAAGCTCAATCAAGCGGAGACGGAGTCTTTAGCCAAACGATTTGTTGAGGCAGGGTATAGGCTGGTATCTCCGGCCGATAAGGCTGATGTCTATATACTAAATACCTGTACGGTTACTCATATTGCCGACCGCAAATCTCGTCGGCGACTCAAATTAGCCTGCTGGCGAAATCCTGATGCCCTGGTGGTGGCTACTGGATGCTACGCTCAACGAGCGCCCCAGGAGCTGGCTCAGATTGAGGGGGTCGGCCTTGTCTTGGATAATGACCAGAAATTGCGGCTACTGCAACTGCTGGAGGAGTCTGGACGCATAAGTAATTCAACCTCTATTCAGGAGGACTCTTCTACCAATTATCACCCTGGTTTCCGGACTCGCGCCTTCGTCAAAGTGCAGGATGGTTGCCATAGCTTTTGCGCCTACTGTATTGTGCCTCTGGTGCGGGGTAGTGAGGAAAGCCTGCCGGTTGACCAGATTGTTGCCGAGGTCAGGCACCGGATTTCCGAGGGCTACAAAGAGGTGGTATTAACCGGCACCAAGGTTGGCTCGTATAACTATGATGGTGTTAATCTAAAGAGGTTACTGGAGCACATCTTGGCTGAGACTGATGTGATAAGGTTAAGGCTGTCCTCCCTTCAGCCTCAGGAAATCTCCTCCGAGCTTATCAAGCTATGGCATGATTGCCGACTGTGCCACCATTTCCATCTGTCTCTTCAGAGTGGCAGCGATAGGGTGCTCAGTCGGATGAAACGGCGCTACTCGGTCGGTGACTATCAGGCGTCAGTATCCTTAATTCGGGCTCTGGTGCCTGAGGCAGCTATCACCACCGATATTATTGTTGGCTTCCCCGGCGAGAGCGACGGGGAATTTGAGCAGAGTTATGAGTTTTGTCGGCAGATGAGGTTTGCCCGGATTCATGTTTTTCCCTACTCACCCCGCCAGGGAACCGAAGCTGCCCGGATGCCACAGCAAGTCAGTGATAAGGTTAAAAAGCAGCGCAGCCAGCGTATGCTGGCTCTAGCTGAAGAGAGTGCCCAAAGCTTTAGACAGCAATTTTTAGACGAGACTATGCCCGTATTATGGGAGAAGCGGTCTGATGATGGTATCTGGTCTGGCCTTACCGACAACTATATAAAGGTCTATACCAGGTGTGATGAGGATTTAACCAATAGGCTGCTGCCGCTAAAGCTGGTGGAAGTCAGAGGGGATGGGGTGTGGGGGGGGCGGTAGGAGAGTAATAGCCGAAATATGCCTTACAAAGACTAAGTAGAGAGAACTGGGAAGAGGAGTATGGTCAAAACGAATGATAGTTCTTATACTGATGAGAAATTAGAGCAGCTAATACACGGTGCAAATGAGCGTGCTCATAAGGGACGGTTAGAGCGGCTGAGACTCTTATTTTCTGCGGAAGATCAAGAACCGTTTCCCACACCGTCGCTCGCATGGGAATTCCATCAAGAGGCTCGGGTATGCTGGTACGTGGGGGCGTTCGTCGCAACAATCGTAATGAGTAGTATTGCCATTGAGGAATTATTGCGAGCCAATTACAGAGTTATGAGAGGTGTTGGTGGGTGTCTTGAAAATGGCAAGAAAATAGATGGGGCAGGCTTTTCCGACCTCATTAACCAAGCCACAGTCGATAAATGGCTCACTTCAGAAGAGTCTATTACTTTCCACAGATTACGAAAGTATCTTAGAAATCCTTGGGTTCACCCACACGACTTTGATTCCGAAAACGATTTCTTAAAGCCTAATTGGCTCAGGCAGGACATCAAAATCAAAGCCCCAAATCTGCTTCAAGGCAGTGTTGAAGAGGAAGCTAAAGAAGCTATCCAACTCCTTGTGACTACATTCCCAAGAATCTCACGACGCTTTCTAAGAATGGAGTAGGAATTACTCTTTCTCTCTCACCTCCACCCCCAGCACCACCGAGGTTTTTAATAGCTTACTCTTAATCAGCAGTAACGGCGATAGCTTCAACCTCTATCAGCTGACCCTCGTTGGCAAGGCAGGTTACCCCCACCAGAGTTTCCGCCGGGTCAGGAAACTGCGATAGGTAATAAAAGTTCGTCTTGGTCTCCAGATATTCTTTCATACAGGTGGTATATGTGTTCAGCGTTATAACATCGTTGAAGGTTACTCCGGCAGCCTCCAGGGTAGCTTTAAGGTTCTTGAGAACCTGTTCCATCTGCCCTCTGATGTCTCCTTTGCAGACGATGTTGCCGTCAGCGTCATTGGGAACTATCCCGGCAATGAAAATGAAGGTCCCCACCTTCTTAACCTTAACTCCGGCAGAATATGGTGCATATGCGGAGGCTAATGTTGGGGTTTTAATTATCTCCTTTTCCACCTTAAATCCCTCCTTTTTGAACTAAATTATGTGTCTTGCATTCTACCCCACAATTGTTACCTCGTCAAGTAGAAAGACTTCCCATGTTTCTCGGCAATAAAGGCCCTATTTTCTAACCTATGTCTATACCCATAGTGATAGAGGTGTCAATCTGCCGTTGCGGTATATCCCAGTAAGTTTTAAGTAGCTCATCCTTATTGGGCAGGAGACTGAAGCCGTGCTTCTGGTAAAAGGATATTGCCCGGTAAGCGTCAGCCCATGTGCCTACCAGCAAGCGAGGAGTGGTAACCAGACCCTTAAGGTGAACAAGGAGCTTACTGCCTATCCCCTGTTTCTGCCATTGGGGCAATACATAAGCATGGCGGATGAGGGTAACATCCTTAACTGGTTGAAACCCTATAACCCCAATCAGCTCTCCTTGAGCCTCCCAGCCAAAGAAGGTCATCTGCCTCATTTCCCGCTCAAGCTCGTCTAACGGCATATAGGGCTGGTGGTAACAGTCAGCGGGTATTACGCTTCGATAGGCCTTGGCTGCCTCATTGATGATAAAATATATTCTTCTAGCATCACCCGGCTGGCACTGACGAATCATAAGCTGGTTACCCTTCCCGTTCTGGATTATAGCATAGAGCCGCTGCTATTTTTTATTTAGGTTTATGCCTCATTGCCATAAGGAATAGGATAACTTATAATGATTATTAATTCTTCTATAAATAAGGAGGTTACCATGGATTACGAGAGTCTTTTGGAACTAGTTAAAGAGAGGAGGAGCATCCACGGGTTTAAGCCTGAGCCTATACCTGATGAGTATGTGGATAAGATAATTGAAGCTGCCCGCTGGGCTCCCTCAGGGGCTAACTCACAGCCCTGGGAATTTATTGTGGTTAAAAAACAGGAACTTAAGGACAAAATCGTCCAGCTTGTCAAAGAGCAGGACGTCCTCAGCCGCAAAGTGGAGCTTACCAGGGAGCCGGAGCAGAGGTTTTTTAAAGATGCCAGCCCGCCGCCGCGACGGGGTTATGAGGATGCCCCGGTCTACATAATCCTATGTGGTGACCCAAGAACCGAGGAAGCCTATCCCCTGACTGCTTTCCTCCAAAGGGGTGAAGAAAACTTTCTCTCTGGCCTGGCTAGTGCTTTTCTTTATATGCATCTGGCGGCTATCACGCTGGGGCTTGGTTCTCAGTGGCTCTCTGCTACCGCCAGCCCATTGGCGCAGTGTCTGATAAAAGATATTCTGGGAATACCACAGGAACTGGAAATCTACGATATGATGGTGGTGGGTTATCCTGCTTCAAGGCCAGGACCTCGTCTGGTGAGAGCCAAGGAAGAGATGGTTCACTACGACTATTATGACAAGACTAAGTTCCGGACGGCAGAAGCAGTCAAAGACTTCATTGCCACTCTTCGCCATATCCATTGATTTTAGCTGCCGGTTAGCTTTACGCATCAAAACCTTGTGGGAAAATAAAGTGTGGTAGATACGGGAATGCCGAATAGGGGTGCCTCTTAATCTCGTCCTCTTTCAGCACGATGTCTCTTATGGCGTTTATTTCTCACTTGAAGATAACTCTGCCCCAGTCTTTATAGGCGGCTTTAATTTTCCCACGGTTCTTGCCCGCGGTGTAAATAGTATGTCATCAAGACAGTCTGCCACTTCTTTATTCAGGTTTGTAGCTGGTTGTTCCGGGGAACAGCGTTTGATATAATAGCTTATTCCGTTATCCCTGTTTTTGATTCTACACTGTCAAATCTAAGGGAGTAAGTTAATGAAACCCGATTTGGTATCTAAGGGAGCCGGCAGGTATATTGTGGGGCAGGTAGAAAGATTTGACCAGAAAAACACGATGGCTAAGAGAGCCAGGTGGGATCCGGCGGTAAAGCATCTGGGCGATAAGTTCTATGGTGTGGCTATGCCCAGAGAGAATAAGCCAGGCTATACTATGCAAGACCATGCCTTTGAGGATGCTGCCTGGGTATTGGAAAGGAACTTTGCCGGGGGGAATATGGGTGGCAGAGAGGGGTTGTATTCCTGGGATGATACTTATGTTGACCCAAGGAAACTACCGGCTGGGCTGAAGCTCACTGTTGATGACCCGGCAAAGATGGCGAAGGTAATCAAAAAAGCAGCCAGATTCTTTGGCGCTTCTTTAGTAGGAGTCTGTGAACTGGATAGACGGTGGATTTATTCTTACTCCTATCTTCCCCGGACTGACAAACATGAGCCACTGGAAATACCGGAAGAATATAAGTATGCCGTAACTATAGCCGTAGAGATGGACTATGAAGCCATACGGCTGTCTCCTACCTCTACCGGGCAGGCTACCACTGGGATGGCTTACTCTAAGATGGCATTTATTGCTGGCCTACTGGCTCAGTTTATCCGCGGCTTGGGTTATAAAGCCATACCTATGGGCAATGATACTGCATTGAGTATACCGATAGCTATTGATGCTGGATTAGGTGAGTTGGCGCGAAGTGGCCTGCTGATTACCAGAGAGTTTGGCCCCAGAATCCGCCTGTGCAAGGTTTTTACTGATTTGCCTCTGGTGACTGATGCTCCAATTGAATTTGGGGTTTGGGATTTTTGTCGCCAGTGCCAAAAGTGTGCCCACTTCTGTCCCGGTCAGGCTATTGAGTATGGAAAGCCAAATTATGAGGTCCATAATATATCCAACAATAGTGGCCTGTCCCGGTGGCCGCTAAATGCTGAAAAATGCTTTGCCTTCTGGGCGGCAAATAGCTCCGGTTGTTCTAACTGCATTAGAGTTTGCCCGTTTAATAAGCTGTCAGGCTGGCTTCACAGTGCAGTCAGGTGGGGCGTGGCACATGTTCGCTGGTTGGATCCGGCGTTTATTAAGATGGATGACTTCTTTGGCTATGGCAAGCAGGTCAAAGCTAAGCACTTTTGGGAGTAACCGGGTAACTAGCCAATTTGATTAACTTTTTCGGGTGGTGATATGGAGAAGATTTTTGAAGAGTTTCAACCTAAAAGGATAATTGATAATCCTCCCGAGGAGAAGCTCAGGGAGTGGGCTCTGGAACAGGGGGGAATCGTAACTGAGTTCGGTAACCTGGCGGTAATTACCGCAGTGCGGAATAGAATTGCCAAATTCACCGAGGTGGTGATGGGCGAGCCTGACCAAAAAGATTTTCAGCTTGTCCACAAAGTTTTGGAATATCTGAGGAACAAAGAAATGCTCATGCTCGATAGGGTGATGTGTCATAAGCCTGGCTTTAAGAGAAATTGCCGCCTGTATGTTACCGCTGATTATCCCAGGCTACCTTTAATGTGGGGCAATACATTATTTCCCCCAGAGGGAGGAAGCCCTGACTTTACCACTATTACTGTACCGGAGTGGCCAGAGAAAAGGGTTCTCGTCTTTCCCGAGTCGGGTCTAACGCTGATTCTAGGTAGTGACTACAAAGGCGAGAATAAGAAGGCAATGCTTCGCCAGGTGATGTACTGGGCTAAAAAGGAAGGAAACCTCGGGCTTCACGCTGCTGGCAAGATTATCCGGGTGTTCCGGGATGGGAAATTGAGGGATTTTGGCTTTCTACTCTTCGGGCTCAGTGGCACCGGGAAGACATCGCTCTCCTGCCATTCCCACTGGTTACGCCCTCCGGAGAGGGTAGTGATTCGGCAGGATGATGTGGTAATTCTGAGGTATGATGGCAGTGCTGTGGGCACTGAGGAGTCCTTCTATCTAAAAACAGACGGGCTGGAGCCCAGCACGCAGCCTCTTCTTTATGCGGCGGCGATAAGCCCTCGGGCGATACTGGAAAATGTCTGTGTGCATCCGGAAACGGGCAAGGTGGATTTCTTTGACGCTACATTGACCTCCAATGGTCGGGGAATGGTCAAAAGGCGAGACATCGCTTTTACTGACAACGAGATTGACCTGGAAAAAGTTGATTATATGGTGTTCATTACCCGTCGCTATGACATTATGCCACCGGTAGTACGCCTTACCCCGGAGTGGGCAGCAGCTGCTTTTATGTTGGGAGAGTCAGTGGAGACCTCAGCCGGTGACCCTACTCAGGCGGGCAAACCGCTGAGAGTGGTTGGCACCAATCCCTTCATAGTGGGTGAGGAAGAAGAGGAAGGCAATACCTTTCTCAGCATCCTGAGGAACAATCCTGACATCCAATGTTTCGTTCTGAATACCGGAAAAGTGGGCGGGACAGATAGAGGGCAAAAGGTAACCTTACCTGACTCGGTAAAGATACTGGAAATGATAGCCCGTGATAAAATCGTGTGGAAGAGGGATGAGTTCTGGGACTACGAGGTGCCAGTTCAAATACCTGGGGTAGAGCTACATCGATTTGGTTTGAGCAATTACTACCCTGAAGAGCAGATACAGCAGATATCAGAAGATTTAAAGCAGGAAAGGCTGGAATGGCTTTCCCAGTTTCGTGGTCTGAACCGGGATATTACTAATTCCCTGAAGCCATAGAGATGGTGACACCAAGCTTGCTGGTGTGCCTGGAAGGATTGGAACCCCGGCGCTAGGTCCAGGACATGGGGTTAACTTCAATCACTCGCTTAGGCTTATTAACGAGCTCGGGCCATCCCATATAATTTTATCAAACACGGATGCTGGTCAGCCGGGCAATCCTCCCGTGTGGGCAGCTAGAATACTTATAATGGGACTTATGAGCCACGGCGTTAGTGAGGAAGACATAAACATAATGGCTAAAAAGAATCCGGCAAAGGTGCTGGGTATAGAATGATTCAAGTAGGGCTTGACCCAAGGACTGAGCCCTTGGAGGATGCTGAATGGAATATTGAAACTGCCTGCTGCGTTGGGTGGGGAAATTTGGTGAAGAAGTATCCAGATACTGGCCCTAAATTCTACAAGATTACGGTAGAATAAGGCGGTAGGAGATTGCTTCTAAGGGTCACATCCTTAGTCGCCTCTCCCTTAATAGACAGGGGAGGGAAAGCCGAAGAGAAAAAGTCCTTTGAACTTGTGTGGCAAATAAGCTATCTATAAGTATGTTCTACGTATTTGGTGCAGCTGAAGCACTCGTGTCTGTTTGTCATGAGACGGGTGAGAGAGTAGACTACTTTGAAAAAGAAAATTTTTTTGGACAGTCTGAGACGGAGGTGTTAATAGTAGATGAGATTTCGGTCAACCGGGTTAGGAAAGACTGAGTTGCAGGCAGAACCGGTAAGATTGGAGCCGGTGAATGATTTACTAATCCTTCATGTTCAAACTACTAGCCCCGTGCGTTGGCGTATAAGGGCAGGTCTCCAGCGTAAAGATGTACTTAAACTCGTCAGATTAGCCATCAGCTTTAAGATGATCAAATATTTGTTGGGCTTCGCCAAGGGGGGAAGTGCAAAAGAGCCTGTGGACTTCTAAACGGGTATTTGTTGCCAAAAACAATTAAGGGGGGAGGGAGATGACACAAAGGCTGAAAGACAAAGTGGCTCTTCATGCCGATGTTCCGGATGAAACCAGCACCAGGGGATAGCTAGAAGGACGGTGGAGCGATTGGGAAAGACAGATATCCTGGTCAATACTGCCTTTGCCCGGGACTTACCACAACCGGAGCCTGTCCTGAGATGCCTGGTCAGTTTGCAGGGTAGATATTAGTCGTAGATGGTGGATATTGGATGTATTGAAAGGAGGAACAATGAGCAATCTTACTCGCAGGTTGTTGAGGGTCAACCTATCAAAAGCTTCTTGTGATAGAGAGGATATCCCTGAGAAGACAATACTGGATTTTGTTGGGGGGCGGGGCTTTAGCATTAAATATCTCTACGATGAGCTTCGCCCGGGGGTGGAACCTTTAAGCCCCGATAATAAGCTGCTCTTTAGTGTCGGCCCTCTGGCTGGCACATCAGCGCTAGCCTGTTCCCGGTGGATAGTAAGCTCTAAAAGCCCCTTAACTGG
>SDBV01006828.1_pt1 | contig 15719 bp, 17 predicted proteins | sample 2277081 | NCBI WGS metagenome assembly SDBV01 (sample SAMN10402039, study PRJNA504765) | marine sediment metagenome | isolation source: marine sediment core GS10_PC15, 223 cmbsf | place: Arctic Ocean: Southern Knipovich Ridge | collected 2010
GGTGACTATATGCGGCTAAGAGACCGGGCTCCGATTCGGCGTTTCTACAAGGTGATAAAGCACGCACGATTTCAGTTCCTGATGATAGTCCCGGTGGTAGTGGTAGCATCAGTGCTGCTTCTGGCCGTGGACGGCGACCAAACTGAAGATGCCATCAAGGTTAATCTTGATGAAAAGACAGAGATCTCACCGGTACAACAAATCAGTGGCTGTACTTTCAGCCACCACAGCAGCACCCCGTTGACCGTGGCTATCGCCGGCGTACTGTCCCCCAGCAAGACCCTGGAAAAATATCAGGAGCTTTTTACCTACATCGGACAGGAGCTGGATGTGCAGGCAACCATCATGCTCAAGCCTACCTATGCCGAGATTAATGCTCTCATCGGCGGTCAATTCGTTGATTTGGGTTTCGTCTGCAGTTTAGCCTATGTCGAAGGCAATCAGGACTTTGGCATGGAGCTTCTGGTAGCGCCCCAAATGTACGGAGAAACCGTATATTACTCCTATTTGATTGTGCCCGAGGAGAGTAGTGCCCAGAGCCTGACGGACCTCAGAGGTGCTAGCTTTGCCTTTACCGACCCGTTGTCCAACAGCGGCCGCCTGGCACCAAGTTACCATCTCTCCTTGCTGGATGAGACTCCGGTTTCCTTCTTCAGCCGGTATATCTTTACCTACAGTCACGACAACTCTATTCTGGCAGTCGCCGATAAACTGGTCGATGCGGCTGCCGTAGACAGCCTAGTTTATCAGCAGATGATTGCCAACAACCCCGATATTGCGTCCAAGACCAGGGTCATCAGTCGCTGGGGACCCTACGGAATACCACCGCTGGTTGTCAGGCCAGCTCTAGACCCTCAACTGAAGCAACAACTGCAGGAGTTCTTCCTCAATCTGCACAACTCAGCGGAGGGGAGGGTGATACTCGACAATATGGGAATTGATAGGTTTGTGATCGTCTCCGATGGTATCTATGACTCTATAAGGGAAATGATCAGGGAAATGGGATGGTGACGTGAAGGGCAAGTTACTGTGGTCCACCTTCTGGCACAAAGTGGGGGGAGTGAGTATCCGGACCAAGATTATGGGTATAGTAGCCCTCTGTATCCTTTGTGCTACCCTGGCCATGGTCTGGTTTGCCTACCGTGATGTCTCGGCCGCACTGAGGAATGAATTGGTGGAGAGGGGCATTACCATTGGCACTGGTCTGGCCGCCCAAAGCCGTGATTTACTGGTGACCAACAATCAATTCCTGCTTCACACACTGGTCAAGGAGCAACACGCGGCTGACAATGACCTTGTCTACGTTTTCGTACTGGATGGTAGCGGTAATATCGTGGTGCATACCTTTGGTGAAGGCTTTCCATCTGACTTGCTGGGGATAAACCAGGTGGAGCCGGAGGAGCCATACCGGGTACAGGCGCTGCAAACTGGAAACGACTGGGTTCAAGACGTGGCTGTCCCCGTCTTTGGCGGCAAGGCCGGCGTGGTGCGCCTCGGGATGTCCGAGGCGACCATCAGGGCGGCGGTAACCGAATACATCCGCAACATTCTGCTTTGGGTCGCCTTGATAATGGTGCTCGGACTCTACGCAGCTTATGGCTTAGCCTCTATCCTGGCCCGGCCGATTTCTCGACTTTCAGAGGCGGCCCGAGCCATTGGCAAGGGTGACTTCAAGTGGAAAGCGCCTATCTGGGCCAGGGATGAAGTCGGTAACCTGGGTGCTGCCTTTAATGAGATGAGTAACGAACTTAAACGTAAAGAGGAGATGCGGGAGCAACTTCTGGCCAAGGTAATCAGTGCTCAGGAAAATGAGCGCAAGCGTATCGCTCGTGAACTTCACGATGAAACAAGTCAGGCTCTGACATCGCTGATGGTCGGCCTCAAGTATGCTGAAGACTCAACCGATACGGTTCAGATTAGAGACAAGACCGCCGAGTTGCGGGCGTTGGCGGCACAGATACTGGAGAACGTGCACGACCTGGCTACGGAGCTTCGTCCCAGTCTTTTGGATGACCTCGGCCTGGTGGCTGCCATCCAGAGATATACCAGGGAATACTCAACGAAGATGAACATTGGCGTTGACTTTCATGCCAGCGGTCTCAGCGAGCAACGTCTGCCACCCGAGGTCGATATTAGTGTCTATCGTATTATTCAGGAAGCGTTAACCAATATCACCAAACACGCTGAAGCCAGCAGCGTCAGCGTTATCCTGAGGTATCGCGATTCCTCGCTGGTGGCAATTATCGAGGATGATGGCAGTGGTTTCAATGTCGACAGCGTTATGGCTTCGCCGGATGAGAAAGGGTTGGGGCTCTTTGGCATGTTCGAGCGGGTTTCCCTTATCGGGGGTAATATTACCATTGAGTCCCAACCCGGGGTTGGCACCACCATTTATCTTGAGGTACCCTTGAAGGTGACAGAGGAGATATAAATGGACATAATAAGAGTGCTTCTAGCCGATGACCATGCTGTTCTCCGGGCCGGGCTTAGGACCTTGTTTGATATTCAGCCTGATATTGAGGTGATTGCCGAGACTGCCGACGGCGAGGAGACAGTGCGCAAGAGCCTTGAGCTCACTCCCGATATCGTACTGATGGATATCGCCATGCCGGGACTAAGCGGTTTGGAAGCGACTCAGGCGATAAAGATGCAAAATCCAGCCATAAAAGTGTTGGTGCTGACCATGCATGAGGACGAGAATTACCTCAACCAGATGCTGCGTGTCGGGGCTGATGGCTATGTGCCCAAGAAAGCGGCTGCCACCGAACTACTGGCGGCGATTCGAGCTACTTACCGTGGGGAGCACTTCATTCACTCTTCGATGACCGCAGGACTGGTTACAGAGTTGCGCAACAGGGATATTGTCAACCCGGTGGACAACCAGCAGCCAGACAAGCTCAGTCAGCGGGAAAGAGAAGTGTTGCAGCTTCTCGCCATGGGCTACACTAATCAACAGATAGCCGATAAGCTCTATTTGAGTATCAAGACGGTGGAGACCTATAAGGCTCGCATTAAAGAGAAACTGGGACTAAAAGGACGGGCAGAGCTGGTTCGGTATGCAATTCAGACGGGTCTCTTAGATACAGAAGCTTGAGCTTTCGCCACCAGGCAACTAGAAGAGAGCCAGCCCTGGCTCTCTTTTTCTTATCTCCGCCATAGCGGTAACTGCCATCGGCTCGCACCGATACCTTTGGCAAAAATCAGTAATATTCCCCACAGCCAAACGGTGATAATCAGCATTTATCCTGACACTACTTCATCATTAATTCAATTATCATTAATGCGGTGACCGGTAGCAGGAAGAATCAGTGCTTGTAGCCAGGAATTGAGCAGCAGGAGGTCTGAACATGTGGAATAGATTACGCAGATCCGGGACAAAGCTAGATTTGTTGATAATGGTCTTGCTTTTTGGCTCCCTGTGGGGTCTGGCCGAAGCCACGCTGGGGGGATATCTCCATCTTATCCATCTGCCCCAGAAAGGGGCCATTATGGCGGGGGTAGGTATGTCCGTCATGGCTGCTTTTGTGGCTACCTCCAGAAGACCGGTGTGGGTGGTGGGACTCGGCTTGGTGGCGGCCTCATTCAAAATCCTGGATGGGCTAATTCTTGGTGTGCCGTTATACGCACCCATGGTGGTAAATCCGGCCCTGGCCATAGTGACGGAATCCCTGGTCTTTGGGGTGGCAGCCGGGTTTTTCCTACGGGTCTGGCAAAAACGGACTTCAGCCTTGGTGGCTTGCGGCGTCACCACCGGGTTTCTAAGCATAGCTCTCTTCGCGCTGACAGCCTCGCTTCTTGGTCTGGGCAAGTGGCCGACGATGGATATGATGCAAAGACTCTCCACTATCGGTTCCACCGGCGCGATTTCGGCAGCTATCGGCGTGTTGCTTCTGCTGGGAGGTTATGCTCTGGCAGCCTGGTCTCGCCAGGGTTTCTGGCAACTGAAGACACAGAAGCCTCATCTTTTCTATACCAGCACAACGGCGGTAACGGCCTTATGCTGGATTTTAGCCGCCGGTATTCTTGTCCAGGGTCTATAGATGAAAATAATAATAACTGGACCACCCGGCTCAGGGAAAACCACTTTCTGCCAGAGCTATATCCGGGAGTGGCAAAAGCTTGGATATCGTGTCGGCGGGCTCCTCTGCACAGAGGTAAGGCGGGATGGACACCGAATTGGCAGCGATGCCCAGGACCTCCTGTCCGGGCAACGAGTGCCGATGACCCGGATTGCTGGCTGCGTTCCCCTCAAGGGATATGCCGTGGGGAAATACATCATTAGCTTCGAGGGAGTCCGTTTTGGCAAGAAAACACTTGGGAAAGTACTTGCCGAGAAATGTGACTTCGTAGTCATTGACGAAGTAGGGCCACTGGAACTCCGGGGGGATGGTCTGGCAGAACCAGTTGGGGATTGTATCTCCTCAGTCCAGAACCTGGCCATTGTTGTTCGAAGTTCAATGCTTGATACCTTTCTGGATTGCTTCGGCCGGGGTTTTTTTCAGGACGCGTTAATTGTAGACGCAGCGCTATCAGATAGCCTTTACTCAACCAGTCACTTACCGACCATGGAGAAGCGTAACGCTTGTTTCAGGAAGGCCGAACTGCCAGAAGGCCCAGAGGGGGTGCGGCTGCAGCCAGTTGATACGACATCTGCAATGGGTGCTGCGGGCCGCGTGGGCTGGACCACCGCGTCACCAGAGAGGGTCAGCATTATCTGAGTAACTAATGAAAGCGAGGTAGAGATGCCATTTCGATTTGGTCCCTGGGAGATTGGGCTTATCCTGGTCGTTATCTTGATTGTCTTCGGTGTCGGGAAGTTGCCGCAGGTGGGCGGTGCTATGGGTAAAGGATTACGAGAATTCCGTAAAGCGCGGAGCGAGATAGATGAGATTACCAGACTTACCGATGATGCACCCGGCTCGACAAAAGCCAACAAGAGTTAGATTAGAAATGCCTGGCGTTACTGATATTCATCCGGACGTTACCCTGCTCCAATAGAACAAGAACACTCTCAAAGCTGAAATGGGAGCAGAGTTTGAGGAAGGAACGAGAGGGAAAAAGGAGGGTAGTTCATGAAAGTCTCCAGAAGGACCTTCGTTAAGGGTTCTGCAGCAACCGTAGGCGGCCTTATGGCAAGTCAGTATTTTGGGGGTTTGGAGCTACTGGTGCCTCAAAGTGTTAAAGCAGCCGCCATGACCGAGGAACTGGTCCCCACTACCTGCTGGATTGGGAAACAGGACTGTGGCATCCTCGCCCGCCGAATTAACGGGCGGGTGGTCAGCCTCGAGGGTCATCCTGACCACCCCAGAAACCGGGGCAGGCTGTGTCCCAAGGGTGTAGCCCAGATTATGAGCCTTTATGACTATAACCGGGTTAAGGCACCTCTCATCCGCACCAACGAGAAGGGAGTGTCGGGAACCTGGCGTCAGGCATCCTGGGATGAGGCATTAACTTTGGTGGCTGAGAAGATGAACGAAGCCCGGGCCAAGGACCCCAGACTGCTGGTCTGGCAGAAGGGGAGGAGTAAGGCCAAGTCATTCTACGATAAAGCCTTTGTCAATGCCTCCGGAGCCACCAAGCTGCATCATGGAGCTTACTGTTCCGATGCCGGCTACCGGGGATGTGAGTATACCACCGGGCTTCACGGAGTGTTGCACCCCGATTTCCGCCACTGTAACTACCTGCTATCCTGGGGTTGGGGCATCACCAGCTCCGGTGGCAATAAGCTCTGCTGGCTCACCTGGCCTCAGGAGCTTGTGGCAGCCAAGGAGCGGGGAATGAAGGTTGTGGTTATAGACCCTCGTCTACGCAGCGCTGGCCCCTTCGCCGATGACTGGCTGCCTGTTAAGCCGGGCACCGACCCGGCCCTGGCGCTGTCTCTGTGTAATGTGTTGGTCAGTGAGGACAACATTGATAAAGATTACCTCAAGAAGTATAGCAATGCCCCCTTCTTAGTTAAGGATGATGGCTTCTTCCTGAAAGTGGGCGGTAAGGAGCAGGTTTGGGATACGACTGCTGACTCGGCCAGGGACTTTGACGCTGCCGGTTTGGATGTTGCCCTGGAAGGAGAATACACCATCGGTGGAGCTAAGGTCAAAACGGCTTTTCAGGTCTTTAAGGAACACCTGGCCCAGTATACCCCTGAATGGGCGGCTGGAGTCTGTGGTCTGCCCGCTGAGCAGATCAGGCAAGTCGGTATGGAACTGGGCGAGAATGCCCTGATAGGGATGACTAAAGTGGTCGACGGAGTAGAAATTCCCTACCGCCCTGTTGGCATCATGGCTTACCATGTCGTTCAGCAGGAGCAAGGCTTCCAGCTAACCCGCGCCCTGAATCTCTTGATGATGTTGCTCGGAGCCATGGGTGCGGTAGGCGGCTCGTCCACAGACTTCAAGTGGACTGTACACAAGAACTACCAGGCGCTGGACGAGATAGAGGTTCAAGACCCGCCGTATAACATTTACCTGGATAAAAGCAAGTACTTTCCCATCAACAGCAACAACTCCTCTGTCGTTGCCCGGGTGATGCTGGACCCGGAGAAGTACGGTGTGGACTATACCCCTGAAGTGCTCATTTTACACATGGCTAACCCGTTGGTCAGCTTCCCTGACCAGCCAGCCTTTATGGAATCCTATAAGAAGTACAAGTTCGTCGCTGCCATTGACCCCTGGCTCAGCGAGACAGCAGACTACTTCGCTGATGTGGTGCTACCGGCAGCGACGATGGAAAAGTACGAAGGGCCGCTGGGAGTTAAGACTGCCTATGAAGATGCCGAATCGCTGCGGGTGCCACCGATGGACCCAATGTTCGATTCCAAAGGTGACATAGATATCTACCTCGACCTGTGCCAGAAAGCAGGTATCCTTTTCGGCGAGGGCGGCTATCTGGATGAGCTCAACAAGGCGCAGAAGCTTGAGCTGGATATCAACACCAAGCCCACCGTCCGGGAAATCTACGACCACTGGGCGAAGTCCGCAGGCTACGATGAGGGAGTCGCCTACTTCGAGAAGCATGGGGTGAAGAATAAAGGGGAGATTGGAGCAACCAAGAGATACGGCTATGCCACGTCACCAGCCTTCGGCGGTGTTCTCCATCGGCTCTACGGAGAATCACTGCTGCGCATCCAGAACGAGATGAAGAGTAAAGGCGCCGACAAGGTCTACTGGCAGGACTATACGGCGCTGCCTACCTGGAGGCAGCTAACTCTGGAGGGTTCTCCCGCCGATTACGACTTGTATCTTATCAGCTTCAAGCAGTTGGAGTTTAAGCAGTCTCGCACCCCGATACCCCTGGTGCGAGAGCTTGCACCACATCAGTATTGTGAGATAAATACCAAGACGGCCACAGCCAAGGGCATCAAAGAAGACGATGAGATCTGGGTTGAGTCCCACAATGCTGTAACGGGAGAGACGCGGAGGGTGAGGACGAAAGCCCGGCTGGTGGAAGGGCTCAGGCCAGATACCGTAGGCATGTCTCACCACTATGGGATGTGGACTCATCCCTCGACCAAAGATGGGGGACCAACGCCTAACACACTGTTCCACACCATGGAAGGCTATGTCACCAATACGGCTGACCAGACCTACCATGTGAAGGTACGAGTTTACAAGTAGGAGGTAATGCATGGCTAAATATGGAATGGTTATTGACCTGGACCGTTGTACGGGCTGTCGGGCATGTATGGAGGCCTGCAAGGTAGAGAATAACACCCCGCAGGGCATCTTCTGGATGCACGTCTTCCGCTTTGAGGAAGGGCAGTATCCCGATGTGCGCTACAGACTTTTACCCCGGCCCTGCATGCACTGTGAGAATCCTCCTTGTGCTAAGGTATGCCCGACAGGGGCCCGCTACCAGCGGGATGATGGTCTGGTAGCTACGGACTATGAAAAGTGCCGGGGTACCCGCTACTGCCATGCCGCCTGCCCCTACGGAGCCAACTATTTCAACTGGAAGGAACCAAAGCAGAACTACTACCTGGACTGGGAGAAGGCTGAAGAGATACAGTCGGTTACCGAAGGAGCGGTGCCTCCATACCAGAACCCGGAACTTACCCAGCCCTATGGGAAAGAGAAGCGGCGCATCGCCGGGGGCGGGCACAAGGCACGGGTGATTGAGAAGTGCACCTTCTGTGTGCAACGGGTGGAAAAAGGCCTGACTACCGCCTGTGCCGCCAACTGCCCGGTGGAAGCCATTCATTTCGGGGACCTGGACGATTACGATAGCCAGGTTTCCAGGCTTATCCGGGAGAAGCGCTCCTTCCGTCTGCGGGAGGAATATGGCACCGGCCCCAAGGTCTATTACATCGGCTCGGTGCCTCTAGCGGCAGGCTCCCGGGAGATTGAGAGAGTTGGAGGTGCACGATGACGAAAAGGAATTTAGTGTTTGTGGTCATCCTGGTGGTTGGGCTCATTGGCGGGGGTGTTATCAGTTGCACCTCCTCCTCAGAGGAGTTTGAGGACTATGGGCTTGCCCCTGACCAGCGTTACCACGATATTCATACCACGGAGCAAAGTCTGGAGTGCGCTACCTGCCACGTAAGCGAACCGGATACCACTCAGACGGTCTTCACTGCCCAGGACGTATCTCCACGAGCCCCGAACCCTGTGGATAAGAAAGCCTGCCTGAGATGTCACCGCGACGGTCCGGGCAGGAATCTATATCAGGCAGATGGCTCCTAGCTGAGAAATTGAGCTCTGGTTAACCGGATAGAAATTGATGAGAGGGGAAGTATGCATCTGGAAGACCTGGCTGGCTGGCGTCAAATGGCCTACCGCCTGCTAAGCTCCATGCTCCTCTATCCTGACGAGGGCCGTTTGAAGACGATAGCAACCGTGGCTGCGGAATTACACAAGCAGAATCAGACTGTGGTCAAGTTCGCTTTCTACTCCCCGTGGCAGAGACTTCTCACTTCCCTGGTGAACCTACCCGACCACCCCACCCTGGAAGAGGAATATATTCGGGTGTTTATGCATAGTTCCGAGGGAGCACCTTGCTTGCCCTACGAGTCCGTATCTGTCGACCCTGGTGGACAGTCCGCTGGATGGATACTAGCTGTGTTAGAACAAGAATACGCCGCTGCCGGCCTGGCTCTATCTCCATCCCAGAAAGAGCTTCCTGACCATGTTGCGGTGGAACTGGAGTTTATGGCCTTCCTCTGCGGACGGGAAGCAGACGCCTGGAACAGGCAGATTGTCAGGGATGCCGTCGAAGCCCTGCAACGGCAGCAGGTCTTCTTGGAGAGGCATCTGGCTCGTTGGTTTCCGGGGTGGGTCCGGCAGGTTGCAATCGCTGACAGTGAAGGAGTCTATTCTATTGTGGCAGAAGCAGCCTGGGCCATCATCAGCCACGATAGAGATCTCATTGGCAGCTTACTAGACAAGTTTCTGAGAATACCGCAAGCGTCTCATACTGGAGTGGATGATGGGGCAACTGCCGCCAAGGAGCCACGTTCTGGGAGGTACCATTATGCTGCATCATGATGCAGCGTCTCCTCGGAGCAACCCAAGGACAGTAGTCCTTCTCTGTGGCGACCTGATGAACCTGGGAACCGGCTTGAACCTGGCGGAGTTGCGTTCATCCCTGGAAGATAGCTTTCCAGACACTACTGTAGAGGTAGTACCTGACCTCTGTGAATACCCGGCGCGGCTCTCTTCAGTGGCAGCACGCCAAAGTGCTACCTGGGCGGTGCTGGGATTGTGCTCGGGGGATTATTCCCAAATCGAACTACAGTCTCGGGCCAGAAAGGCAGGGCTGGACCCCTTTGGCCTGGAGATAGTCCCCCTGGGAACGCTCTGCGCCGGCGTGCATCCTGAACCGCAGGCAACCGGGAAGGCCAGAGTATTGCTGAGTGCTGCTATAGCCAAGGCCCATGCTTTTGCCGGCAGCGGACCTGAACACACCAGGCTTTGTTTCTTACCTCGGGACCAGAAAGTGGCCCGGCGTTCTCTTTTCACCGTACCGCCTATTGAGTATCGGCCCGTACCCGCGATTCGTAGCGAGAGGTGCGCGGCTGAAGCCGGTTGCCACCTCTGCGTTAAGGTTTGCCCTCGTGATGCGTTGCGAAAAGCAGAGGGGTACCTTTTCTTAGATAAGGCCAGATGTGAAGGTTGCGGCGTATGCGTGACGGTATGTCCTCGGGAGGCCATCGACTTCCCAGGCTGGTCCATCCCTCAGTTTGAGGCGCAGATAACTACCATACTGGACTCGGTAGGATCTGCTTCAGAGCCGTTTGGTCTCCTCTTCACCTGCCAGAAGACTCTTGGTAAACTGGAAGAACTGGCACGTCGGGGCGTCTCTTATTGCCATCAATGGTTGCCGGTAGTCGTCCCTTGCCTGGGAATGGTGACGTCGAGTTGGTTGCTTCAGGCCCTGGCCCACGGCGCGGCGGCTGTTGCCCTGCTGTCTTGTGACGCAGACTGCCCGATTGGGCAGCAACGGGCTATCGGCGGGAGGGTAAATTATTGCCGCCGATTGCTTCGCGGTTTGCACCAGGCTCCGGAACGGGTGCGAGTCCTCAGCACTTCGCCACCAGAGAGACTCCTCAGGGCTCTTCAGGAACCACCTCATATAGGGAATGGTCACCAGAAACAATCAGAGGAACCCTTGCACCTTGACACTCTAAAGGGAGCATTCGAGGCCATTCGGTGTCTAGCCGATAATGATTACCCTGTGTCCAAAATGGTCCTGGAGCATCCTTGTTCTCCTTTTGGAGTGTTGGAGCTACGTGCTGAAGGTTGCACCGGGTGTCTGGCCTGCGTCGAAGCCTGCCCTACCGGAGCTCTGGCCTCGGAACGCAGTAGCGACGAAGTGACCGTGACCTATGCGGCTTCATCATGCAGCTGCTGTAAATTGTGTGTGGATGTTTGCCCGGAGACCACGGCCCGGGTGCTTCGCGTGCGCAGCATGACTGACCTTGACGCTTTGTCTCGTGGTAAAGTGGTTCTCCACAAGAACCGATTGGCCGTTTGTCAAGGTTGTGGGGCGAGTATTGTTTCCCAGGCTCTACTTCGGCGCATCGAGGCATCGCTTGAAGTTAGCAATGAAGCCCTGCATACTACCCTCAGTCACTACTGCCCCTCCTGCCGTTTGTCCTTTGCCTGGGGCACTAAGCCTCCTTACACTCGGCAAGGGTAGAACTACCGAGCGACGTCATGAATATTCGGTCACGCCCTTATGACGAGAATACAGACACCCGCTAGAGTTACGGCCATTCAGTCCCGAAAGTGTTCACCTGGACAATCTTCCCAGTGAAGCTGCTGGCATCTTGAGCTGCCAGCCATGCGGCTGGGGGCCCCACTACTGACGTGGGAGGGAGACGGTCCACCATATCCGCCGGCATCATAGCTATCATGCGCTCTAATCGAACCATCGGTGGATAGAGTAGATTAACTGCGATGTTGTACTCAGTTGTCTCCGCGGCGAGTTTTAGCATCATCTTATTTAGCGCCACCTTACTCACCGAATAAATCATACTGTGCGGCTGATCACTCTCTGCCATCCCGGAGGAGATGTTAACTATACTTCCACTCTTTCTAAGAATCATATAGGGCAGGACTGCTTTCGTACACAGGAACGAGCCCAGGACGTTTACTCGCCATGAATTGGAGAAATCAGTTACCTCCGTCTCCAGAAAGCTCGAGCCGAGCATAACACCAGCGTTGTTGACCAGGATGTCGACTGCACCGTAGGTTTCCCTGGCTTGCTCAACCATGCGCTTGACCTCGTCATCTTCCGTGACGTCGCAACGGATCGCCAGTGCTTTCCCGCCAAGCTGCTTGATTTCCTCGGCAGTCTTGTAGATAGTGCCAGGGAAGGTAGGTGATTCCTCTTCTGACCGGGCAGCGATAACGACATTGGCTCCAACTTGAGACAAAGCTAAGGAAATAGCTTTCCCGATACCTCGGCTACTTCCTGTGACTATAGCCGTCTTCCCGGAGAGATTTACTGCAAAGCGTTCTTCGGTCATTACTACCTCCTTCAAGAGCTTCCCGGATCAGGGTGCCGATTCCACGACACGGTCTAGCGTCTTTGCCAGCCTATACCATGAAGCAGACCACGTACGTACGCGACCTGGCCAGCGTGTTGTAGATTATCAGCTAGGACACTGACGAGGCGCACTCCAACCGTTGGTAACGGCTGGTACTGTGGCTCATCAAGCTTTCGGTCAAGGTCATCATCTGATAGGGTGAGGAAATAGCGCTTCGACCGCTCCAGTACTGCTCGATGGTAAGCGAGCAAGGTCTCGACATCCGAAGACTCAAAGGCTGCAACTTGCTCTGGAGTGTGACCAAACCCGCGATCCTTGGGGTCGGGCGGGCGATTGAATTTGGCATGCCATCCATCCTTAGTCCATGACTGTTCCTCTCCCACGAGAGAGGAGATGTGGTCATCTTGAACACGCGTCAGATGCCACGCTAGCCAGCCGATGCTATTGGTATCAGTGTGAGGTTGCCATGTCAAATCGTCCTCAGTAAGTCCCTTAAGTGATCTCTCCAGCACCCCAAAAATACGCTCATAGCCATCTGTCAGTAAACCTTTCCAGTCCATTGCTTCCTCCTCGTCAGTATTCTACTCCTCTGGAAGGAAGAATCCAACTTAACTACCGAGTGACACCTTGAAGCTAAGTCATGGTGTCACTATTCATAGGTCTGATGAACAGTACGCCTGACATCTAGAGGTAGGGTCAATCAAAAAAAGAAACAATTGTTAAATATCCATAATTTTGACAATCTTGGAGTGGTAAAGGGCATAGGTCGATGGACCGCCGAGATGTTTCTGATGTTCTCGCTGGGGAGGCTCGACGTCTTTCCGATTGACGACAAGTCCATTCAGTCTTCCATGATGCGCGTGTACGGCTTGACCAATGAGAATCTCAGGTCTCAGGCGGGGGCGATATCGGAGGAATGGCGCCCATACAGAACTGTCGCCTCCTGGTACCTCTACCGTTATCTCGATCTGGCGAGAACCGACAAGAGGTAGGGAATCTCCTCCGTATGTTTGGCGGTGTCTTGCTCCGAGGCTGTGATTCGTATGCCACTCGCGGGAGGGAAGAAGACATCCATTGTGTGGCATATGTTCTTCGGCGCTACTTTACATTGGGGCCAGCACTGTACGGTATTCTCGGCCACGGAAGTGGATAGCCTGTGCTACGCTTCCAGAATGTGTCATCCCCAACCAACCAATGATATAGATTTGCATATTTCAGGTCAGGATGCAGCTTCAACCCCACTCCGCCAATTCTGCCTGATTCCTTGGCAAACATCTGCTTTATCTCAGCAAAGACTGGGGGTGAAAATCTGTTCTCCCCTCCTACATACGCAGTACTGCACGAAGTTATCACATCAGCAAGTTGGAGAAGGCGGATGAATCTTGGCGAAGATGTCAGAACACTTAACGCGATTCTGTCAGGCTTCACATAGTCCGTTCCGCTCCTAAGAGTCTCCACGCAACTGGCCAGAAACTTGCTCTCTGTATTTCTATCCCCACTGGGTTGAGAAACGATAACTACACCCTGGCGTTTCCTGCCAGCAAGTTGGTGGTGAATGCGCTCGAGCAGCAACCGGATCAAATCTATGTCTCGACTTACAGACTGAGTAGCCATGCCCGCATTGAGGTCCTCAATAACAACAAGAGCTGTCGACTGGTAATCGCGGGCTAACACTATTGCCCTCCTGAAGGACTCTTCCCTTCTCTTACCGGTGAGACTCTTGTGCATCCATAGGCTTCTGTCTGGAGAACCGACTCCTGGGTAACGTAGATCAATAGGGCAACTGCCAGTTCTCGGGTATATATAATCAAAGGGAGAAAATGACCGTTGAACCACTCTCCTCGTTTGTCTTTTTGAATAATCTCAGTTTTACTAGTAGCTTCTTTGTGTGTGATAATCAGAGATAATGCCTTATTATCAGCTGGATTCAATTGATTTAGAAGCAGTAGTCAATACACTTGCCAAGCTGAAGAATAAGGGACTAACTTCTTTTAAAGCGTTCTGAATACTAGGCTTCAGTCGGGAAGCTATATATTCCTTGCCCTGAACGAAATAAATATCTTCCCAAAAGGCTATAAGTCCTTCTATTGCTTTATCCTGAGCGCTAGCTTCCATTTCCTTATCTTACTCGTGGGTAGAGCCTTCCCCAAGCTTTCTCTGAATACTGCCAGGTATCGGGAATGAGTCCTTGATATTACTCATCATAAGTGAGATTTGATAGTCTGGCAATTGTGGGATTCCCTTATCTGTGCGAATAGCAAACTTCAATAATAAGCTGCATGTTCCCCCGTTTTCAAAGTGAGTACCAGCAACCTTACCGTCAGCAACTGATATCATAATCGGCGGCAACGGTAGCTTGTCGTCCTTTGCCATTGGTAATGGCAATCCGTTCAGTACCCAATGTTCTGGGTTCTGTGTATTCCAGGTGAAACTTTGTGCTAGAGGTCCAGCCACCGGATTGTTACCTGGTGTTACTTGTATAGCATTAGTCGTTTTCCACCCGCCTGCCAGTGTGAATATGATTACCGGAAATAAAATAAAGTGAGTGACCTCGGTTAAGTCCCCTCGATGCAGTATCGTGATTGGTTTAGGGCCAATTCGTATGCTACTTTCTTGGCAGCCCCCGCCACGTAGCCAATTAATAGGGAGTTTAAGTGAAGTTGTTTGGCAAAGAACATCAAATAGCTCGTATTTCTCAGATTCAGCCTCAAGTGCTTCAATTTTATGCCGCGCCTCATTTCGTTGTCTGTAAGGTGCTCTGAACAAATATAATAGAAAAATCAAACCATATGTTAAGAATAATCCTAAAACAAATGTTACAAAGGTGATAGAACCAACCTGCCAATCGTGCAATGTACTCCTATCCCCAAGCATCCATATTGTTAAACCTGTTATCGCACCGCTTCCTACTACTCCAACACCCCAGAACCAAAGAGGTCTGGAGCGAAATTTTTCGGTATCTTCGTATGCTCTCTTGATTACCGACTGGCTAAAAGAGTCTGTCTCCATGTGGCTATTCTAACACAACCATTTGCATCAAATCAGGATTCAGGTGTCAAGACGTGTTCTAGCTCTCCATAGCATACGCTTTGTCCTTAGAATAGCTATACCCACAGTCGAACAGTGATGCCAATGACTACGTGGGTGTACTTCCACTTTAAAGCTAAAAGGCAGTATGTTATTGTGTTCCAATCTTCGGGATGTCTGTCCAGTCAGGCGTACAAATATTTGATACCGTTTGCCTTTTCTATAAAGTGAATATCGCCACTGCACGAACAGGGGAATGTCTGATTTCTTGTATGTACGATTGGTCGTCAGTGGAGAAGACTGCGAGTGTTCTGCCCAGAAGTTATAGGAAGACAAGGGGATATCTCTACTGGCTGAACCGACTCCTGGGGGACGTTAGACTAACACTTGACTATATGTTAACCGCAGATGACCGTGTTTCGAGTGCTAATAATATTCAGGAGTCGGTATATTACAGCTCAGAAGAGAACAGGCTATATAAGTTGGCCGGTGTCAACCTTTTTTCTACTGAAACTGCGAAGGCTCTATCAATGCTATTCGTTCATGCTGAAGATGATATATTCTTGTTTCTAGATATGGTGTTTTGGTCTGCCCCCCAAAAAGGAGTCCAGTTGTAATGTTAGACTGGAAGTAAAAATAAGGGGGTAAAACATGGTCAAGAAATCGCATTCTCCAGAGGTGATTATCAACAAGTTGCGCGAAGCTG
>SDBV01006829.1_pt1 | contig 15718 bp, 14 predicted proteins | sample 2277081 | NCBI WGS metagenome assembly SDBV01 (sample SAMN10402039, study PRJNA504765) | marine sediment metagenome | isolation source: marine sediment core GS10_PC15, 223 cmbsf | place: Arctic Ocean: Southern Knipovich Ridge | collected 2010
GAGGCTGTCCGAGAATAGAACTTCTGAGATTCTGACCACATTATATTGTGCTTAATTGTAAGCTAAAATACTATATATTGTATATGAAAAATGTAATCTTGCATTCTCGGACAACCTCCTAGGATAAAAAATGAAAAAAAAGGTTGACATTTTCCTGATTTTGTGTTTAAAGCTTCTACAGGTTAAAAAAGCAATTTCTTATCATCTATTATTGTGTTAATCTTGTGTTAATCTTCCACCATGAACCCACCTCTCCATGTGGGCAATTGGGTCTTCTTATTCAATCCATGGCACCCTCGGTTAAGAGTTATTTTGACAAGAATGTACCTTTACACAGTATAGGCTAGCAGGACATGAAGGTCAAGGGATACGTAACCAGGATGGCCTGTCAAGGCAGAGAGACAAAGGGTAAAGAGAAATTAGCTCAAAATGGAAAGATTCTTCAGAAAAATGGCATCATGACGGCGCATGATCTGGGATGCATGGGGTAAGGTTTCCGGTCGGTGGCTGGAAAATACTATGGTGGCCTGATTCATTTCTCTTTCATGAGACTCGGTTGACTCCCTCCTTCTCCTTCAATTTGACTAACCTCTTTCTATCTTTCCCCTAAACCGTACAAGAACGATTAGACCAGTGCCGAAAAGGAGGGCGAGTGCCAACGTGGTTACAGGGCGGAGGTTTAGGGTAACCCAGCTCACCCACACAAGGGGTAACAAACCCAGGCGCACCAAGACCTTCAAGCCAGCATGCTTGCCAATGAAGTCGGCAATAGGTGGAGAGTAGGTATAGTATAGCTCCATGAAGGTTCTGCTACCCTCATTGGTGAGAGGGGGTATTGTTGAAAAATTTGTGCCTTATCAAATACTGTATCCGAGAATTTTCAAAATGAAAGATCTGACCCCAGCCTTAGACGATTGGAGATTCTTCCGCTCTAAATGCGAGCAATGAGTGGGGATTTGCCTATCTCTTCCAAACACCTCCGTTATATGCCTGTGAGATTCTATGCATATCATTTCTGGTTATAACCATTTTTCCTTTGACATTAATTTTGTCTTCCTTTAGATTTGTTTAGCTTGTATATCTTTTATTTATTATATCTTGTTCAGTTTTGGCTTCTTAACTTATCGAGGGACTCACTACAAATTGAAATCTATCATAGCTTTTATCATTGCATTATAACATATAAAGACAACCGGAAATCCTAAAACGCTACTTAGGCGCGATAACTAACTGAAATCTCAAATTCCAATTGAAATATTAAATTATGATGCCTATGCACATTAATGCTAATTTTGCACAATCTGCCAATCGAATGATGTTCAGGGATCAGGGACCCTAAAAATGGGAACCTAGTGTACTTTCAAAAGGCCATTGTTCCACTGAGCCATAACATCGCCTAAACTAAGCCTTGCAAAACTACCGAAAAGTGCAGCTTTTTCAGGCACTAATGGCCAACATAATCATCAACATAAGTTAGAATACCCTTCGACAAACTCGGTTCCCGTATGCAGCTAGTGATGAGATCAATGTATGTGTATCCAGAAGCTATGGCATGGTGAAGGGTTGTATTTAGGAGCTAAATGCATAGGCATTTAAATTATTTTGGACAGCAGTAATGTTCTGTATCGTTTGGAGGTGATAATATGTCAAAATCATCAACACAGAGAACCGAATTTTATAGTGTTTGGCGGAAATTTATCACCACAGGGGCTACAGAAGGTGTACCAAAAAATATTAAGGGGTCCTGGAATCGCTGTCGGGAAATGGGCTTTGATCCGCTACAAGATATTACACCCATTGAGATAGATCAAAAGATAATAAAAAAGCGAATTGAAGAATACGGTGATTTGCATCATCTCTTACAATCTCATTATAAGAACATCGAAAAAAAATTCGATTTTGTACCCTTTATTATCTTTTTCTCAGATGCTGATGGATATGTATTATCAATTAGTGGCCATGATGAGATATTAAAATTGTCGGCACGGGGAACCATAAAAATTGGTTCAAATATTAATGAGAGTGCTATCGGCACTACCGCTCCAGGGATAAGCCTTATTGAGCGCAAACCATCAACAGTCATTGCCGAACAGCATTATTCACATCTATTCCACTGGGCCAGTTGTTTTGCAATTCCAATTTTGGATCATCATAACAATATTCTGGGTTGTTTAGATTTTACGTCAAAGGCTGAGTATAGGAAAAAGCTCGACTTTTTGACCTCACATTTCTGCAGCGTAGCCAATTCTTTACAATTTGAGCTTTTTCTAAAGAAAAAATTACAGCAACTTGAAATTTACAGTTCCTATTTTCACTCTACTTTTGAATACGCAGATAAAATTCTAATTCTTGTAAGCAGAAGGGGAGATATTATTAACTTAAATACAAAAGCCCAGATATCTTTTGGGATAAATCCCCATGAATTCATAAATAGAAATGTGAGAGAACTGTTGAATATCGATAGTGGTAAGTTTAATTCTCTTCTCAAAGGATTACATGTTGCGAACCTTGCTTGCCCTGGGAGTGGAGGTTCAAAAGTATTGTCTGCGGAGACTATACCAATCTTTAATCAATCGGGAAATGAGATAGCCTATTTACTGAAATTAGAGAAGGAGAAGACAGGCGTGACAATGTCTGGAAAGGCTGCCAAAGCCCGATTTCATTTTAAAAATATTATCGGCCAGTCAGAACAAATTCTGGATGTAATTGACAAAGCCAACAAAGTGGCAAGAACATCATCCAATGTTTTAATTGAAGGAGAAACGGGAACAGGAAAAGAACTATTTGCGCATGCGATCCATAATGAGAGCAAGTATTGTCATGGACCTTTTGTGGCTATTAATTGCTGTGCTATCCCTCATGAGCTGATTGAAAGCGAACTATTTGGTTATGTAAAGGGAGCTTATACCGGTGCTCAAAAAGATGGCAACATAGGAAAATTTGAACTGGCAAATGGAGGAACCATCTTTTTGGATGAGATTCATGCAATGGATCTATCGGCTCAAATGAAGATATTACGAATAATAGAGGATCACCATGTGATGAGAGTTGGGGGAAAATATCCTATTCCTTTAAATATCCGGATCATCGTTGCGAGTATTAAGAATCTTGCAGATGAAGTGGAAAGACGCAATTTTCTCCCCGCTCTTTTTTTCAGATTAAACGTTGTAAGATTGCACATTCCCAGTCTAACGGAAAGGAAGGAGGATATTCCTCTTCTTGTGAGCTATTTTGTAAAAGAGATAAATGAGAAATTTGAACGTTCCATACAGGGAATAGAGCCCCAAGCATTAGAGGCTCTTTCTAAATGCTCATGGCCAGGGAATGTACGGGAATTAAGAAACTGCATAGAGAGTGCTTTCAACCTCTGCGGTGGGGAGGTAATTACTTCAAAAGATTTAAATTTAACTGGTATGATTACAAATAAGTTAAAAGGGGGAACACAAAGAGGGCAAACCATTGAAGAGATAACAAAAAGCTTATTGGTTGAATCTCTAAACCGGTTTGGAAATGTGAAGGAGGCTGCCAATCTTTTAGGTATATCTGTTAGCACTTTCTATAGGAAGATGAAAAAATTTGGTTTGTCAAAATGAGAAAACGATTCTCAAATTGCGAAATTTTATGAGGGATTCTTTTCAAAAATAGCCTTTGACTGAGAAGATGGAAAAATACTTTTTTATTAATATCAGCATGTTAGTACTGATTAATGAATATGATTATATATTTGGCATGTATGTTGCTTTAAAAAAAGATAGTCTTAGAACTGGCTAAGAATGGAGGATTGGGACGAGAATATTGTTTACCCATGGCCAAAAAGGGAGCAGATGTTGCTATCTTTGATATTTGAGAAAACCTCAAAACCATTCCGTATCCAATGAGCACGATAGAACAGATGAATAAAACTGTTCAGGAGATACGCGATTTAGGCCGCAAAGCCTTGGGGAATAAATGTGATGTTCGAAAAGCTGCAGATCTCGATGCCGCCTATGCCCAGACACTGAAGGAGTTTGGCCAGCTTGACATTCTTGTGTCCAAGGCAGGCGTCTTGAGTATGGCCCCACATGGGAATTAACGGAGGAACAGTGGGATGAATCGATGGATGCCATGTGCAAAGGTGTTTGCTTGACCACTAAGTATATCGCGCCACACATGACAGAGCGCAGAACAGGCAGTATGATTCTTGTTTCTTCGGTGTAAAGGGAGATGTTCGTACAGAATGTGCATTACTGCTATCTATATGGGGTAATGGATTTTCCATCGGTAGAATGAAACTGAGTTCGTTGCAGGCTGAGAGTTAAGCAATTTCTGACCGGATGCCCCCCATTTATTGGCTGCTTAAAATGCGTGCTTCGACCTTCTCTCATTTTCTGTTTGTTAATTGAGAAATAGGTAGGCAAAATAGAACTGAAAATTAAGTGAAGCTCCCCGCTTACAAGGCGGGGCATCAAAAAGGAAATTTTTGATTATATGTGGAGAGGTCATGCCCCAAATCCCCTAAAAAAGTGTCATTCATCCCTATGCACAGGAGGGGGTTTTCTGGCAAAATTTCATAAAAGGAGGAGATCAAAATGGCCGATTTAAAAAGTAGTTATGGTGGCGTAGAGATGAAAAACCCGCTCATATGTGCGGCGGGTCCTCCTACGCATACACCTGAGGCTTGTAAGCGAGCTTCGGACGCTGGTTTTTCAGCAGTGGTGCTCAAAACTCATGCAGCCAAAGAAGCACCTTGGGGTCTATTACATACAGTAGGAACACCAGTTTACATACTAACCGATCTTAAAGGCACGGATTTTTGGCGGCCAATTCCACCAAAAAAGTCCTTACCTAAGGTTCGAGGAATCAAGGGGGAACGGAAGCCCGAGTATTCGATGGTGGGTTGTCATCCAGGGGTGATCTTGAGCTACTTCTTAGGTGAAGACTACATTAAATATGCGAGCAAAACGAAGGATCTTGTCAAGCATGACTGCCTCGTGATCGGAAGCATTGTTGCTTATACTGAAGAAGGTTGGATTGAGCAATGTGAGTTAATCAACCGCACCAATGTGGATTTGGTGGAAATAAACCTTGGATGTCCCTGTGCACTGCCGGAGGAACAATGCTATCCTGGGGTCATTCCCGGAGCGGCACTTGGTGCATCCCCATCGGTGGTTGAGGCGTTCACAAGGATAGCGGTCGACCATCTTCATGTACCGGCGATCGTGAAGCTCCCTCCGCAACAGTCGAATTCCCTGCTCTCCGCTCAAGCGGCCGTGCGAGGCGGTGCCGCTGGCATCAACTGTGGCGACAGCAGTTTCTTTCCAAGCGTGCGAATAAATATCGAGACAGCTACACCGGGTTGGCACCCAAGGTATCCGGTATGGCATGGGATTTGGGGCCCTTGGGTAAGTCCTTATGTTTGTGGGCAAATAGCTAATATGCGGCTTAACGGCATTACAGTAGACATAAGCGCCTGTGGAGGGACCTCTTCATTTGAGGATATCGTTCGGTTCTTTATGGCCGGGGCTAGTTCAGCGCAGCCCTGTCGGGAACTCATGGTTCAGGGGTGGGATGTTGCTAAGAAATGGCTGGAAGAACTCGAAGCTTGGATGGAAAAAAAAGGCTACAATTCAGTCATGGAAATGAGGGGCATCGCTGCAGACAAAATCATCACGGACTACTCCAAGTTGGACTTGCCAATCCCTCAGATTATGGGTGGCCCCGAGCCCAAGTACAAGATGGTTTTTGACGACAGGGAATGTATCGACTGCGCATGGTGTGAAATGTGTTGTTCTCATCTTGCAATCAAAATTGAAAGTGGTCTACCGAACTGGGATTCCAAGAAGTGCGAACTTTGTGGTCTCTGTGAAGCCGTCTGCCCGGTTAAAGCTATATCCATGGTACCTAAATAAGCCGATGTCGCTGATCTGATCGAGATAGAATTCGCCGAAAATAATATGCATTTATACAGTGGATATAGAAACACTGTTCCATTTACTTGATAGTAGGAATGCTTATGAAGCTGGCTATTAATGACTGGGTTGAGGAAGGGGAAGTTGACTATTCCACGATGTTGCAGACAGTCCGAAGAGATCATTTACGCCTGACAGGTACAAAGAATGGTTGTGGGAAACGTGATTGCGGGGCATGTACAGTTCTGGTGGATGGCGAACCAGTCAAATCCTGCAACACTCCAATCAAAAAGGTTCGTGACAAACATATCCTGACCATCGAGTGGCTTGGAAACAAGAATCACTTAGGCGAAAAAACCTATGAGAGAATTCGTATGGCCATTAACATGAATCAGCTTTCTCTTATAGAAAACCTACTAGTTAGGTTTGGCAGTATTAGGCTGAGGAGGTGATAAACTATGAAAAGGTAAAAAGTGATACGATGAGGAGTTGCCAAATTTTAGGGTGATGTAATATAAAAAGCTTCGAATAGCAGAAGGTCGTAAAAGTGTCAAATTTTATTAGGAGGGGAATTCAATGAAAAAAAGAATAGTTATTATTTTGGCTGTAGTTCTGGTGATTCTGCCATTTTCAGTTAGTGTTGCAGGTCCAACAGAACCAATAATAATAAAGCAACTAAACTACATACCCCCGACCATTGCACTCAGTAAGGCGATCATGAGGTGGTATGCAGAGCTAGAGAAGAGGTCTAGGGGTAGGATCAAGATTAAACATTACTGGAGTGCTTCCCTAGCTAGCCCGAAGGATATCGCATCATACGTAGCCCAAAACATAGTTCAAGCAGGACAGATTGGCCCTGGTTATAACCCTCAAATGTTTCGCCTAATTCGTGTAAGTGATTTACCTTTCTTGTCCGAGAAGAGTGATGCTAAATTTAGGGCAATTATGGAGGCATATAAAGTAAATAAAGCACTACGCAAAGAAATTGAAGAAATTGGTTTAAAGGTGCTATTCGTGCAAGGTCCAGAGAGAGGGCCTTTGATGTCCAAAAAGCCAGCGTATAAGGTCGAAGATTTTAAAGGCTGGAAAATCAGGTCATATGGTGGGTTGGGTTCTATCATTAAGAGTTGGGGAGCAATTCCCATCGAGATGCCTTTCCCAGATGTGCCTGAAGCATTGCAGAGGGGTGTCATTGATTCAGCTTTAGGGGTCTTTTTTTCATCTTTTTACGGCTTGAAGATGCATGAACTCACTAAGTATGCGATTGATCCTGGGGAAAGATTCGCGCTTATAATGTTAGAGTGCATGTCTCTCAAATTTTATAATTCACTCCCAAAGGACCTCCAGAGCTTGGTGGACGAAATGGTTGAAGAAGGTATGACGATTTACCTTGAGGCATACGCAAAAGGTGTAGATAATACCGCAAGATTGCTAGCTCCTACACCAATGGAATTCATAAGTTGGAGTCCATTGGAAATTGAAAAGGCAAAGTCTTTGGCTCTCCCTGCAGCTAATAAAGTCTATTTTGAAGAAATGAAAAAAAGGGGAATCGAAAAAGAGGCTCGCGAATTGTATGAATTCATTGTTAAGAAATCCAAAGAATATGAGTCCCAAAGCATTTTCCCTCACTCATTTGAACTTGTGGAAAAGTACAGACAGGAAAAGAAGCAGTAATAGAGTACACCTTGGCCTTAAGACAAGTGGATCATCTGTGGTTCATAAGATACTTCCAAAAGAGAGTAATTGTAGAGAACTCTTCACAAAACAAAAGCCCATACCTATGGACAAGGTACCTATAAGAGGTGGAAGAGAAAGTGCCGGAAGTCAAACAATAAGGTTTCATAAAATTAAGGATATTATTAGATGGCCTATTGACTTTACTCACATAATATTGCGGCCATCAGCTCATCTCTCATAACAGTGGTGGCAGAAACACAGGCCGTTAGCAAACGATGGAATGCCTGACGATATCAGAACCTACGGTTGAAACGATAATAGACTTCAGGGAGATAACTTTGGAGATGCTTTGCTGATATGGCCCTGTGTCGGCCTTTAAAGCCAGCTTTGGCATTGGCTATCAACTGGTGGGTCCATGAAAGTATTTCATTGAAGCCTTTGTTTAGATCACTTAAGACTACTCGATGATAGACAAGGCCAAATTCTTTTCCAACAGCTTTATGACTTCGCATCCGTCTGTCCGAATGGCATTTAGAAGTGGAGTAATTTCACCAGGAAATCCAATACGCTTCAATATGTCGCCGATCATGAAGCAGAAGCAGCGTTGGCAATGAAGGCATGGACAAATCCCGGCTTTTCCTTCCCATCTCTATCTTTCCATACAGATATAGCAATAATCAATTTTGCCTTATTTTCTGCACCTCGACGAAGTTTTTTGGAAGTAATTGGCGCATGTTGCCATACGAAATATCAGTCAAACCCATTTAGCCAAAGGAGTCTCTATTTTGTGAAATATTGTACCTGATGTAATTGATGTCTGGTTGTTACGTTGCAAGCACTTGTAAAGATTCCGGGTGGAAATTGGTGTATATTTGTCATGTCCGCACTATGGGCATTTGAACCCATCTGGCCAACAAGTATGAAACAACCAACGTCGACAATCATCCTCTGTTCCAAATTCCTCCTGAAACAGGGGAGCATTCATATCCTGATATTTGGTCTGACCTGCTGTCCTTCCATGGACATTAGGATATCCGACGTGGGTGAGCAGAGCCAATAGGCCATTAGTAAATAACTACACGCTGTCTACCAGGGTGAGAAGAAAATTCCCTCTATCCAATCACTTGGAAAAGGAGGAAAATCTGGGTGCCGAGGGAAGAGAAATGAAGGAAAAAAAACACAAAATAGATGCAGAGAACTTCAACAAAATCAAACAGATGCTGAAAAGAGACTCTAACCAACATTGCGAAATCGGCAAGATTTCCCGGTGAATGTGGAGACTAAGGGACATCCAGAACAAGGTTACTAAAAGATTGCAGGATATTGGTTAACAATCCTTGGTTAATTCTAACATTTCAAGGGAACTAATGTAAACGCGGAGCTTTCGGACACAAGTTCAGGAAAGAGCGGGAGCAAGTGTATGGACACGCAAGACCTGTTAAAAAGTAAAGATAGAGTGACTATGATAATAAAAAGACTAAGTTATTGGTTCGGGGGCGTCTCTATGGTATGCATCTTCGTTATGATAGTTTTCACAAATTCAGATGTTGTTTTGCGCCTTATTTTCATGAGCTACTTACCAGGAAACATAGTCCTGTGTGAGATTTTATTAGTTTTGTCGGTCTTTTTGGGGCTCCCCTTGACAGAGCTTAGTGGAGGTCATGTAAGGATGGAGTTTATTTTTAAACGTCTACCTCGGCGAGTGCAGCCTGCTATGGTTTTTTTGGATCGACTACTTTGCCTTTGTATTTTAGCACTGCTCTCATATGCGAGCATTTCGTACGCAATATTTCAATTTTTACAAGGAGAGGTAACTTGGGTATCAGCTACACAGATCGTATTATGGCCGGCTAGGTTTGGCCTTGCCTTAGGACTCACTGGATTTTGTGTATTAATGCTTGTTGAAACTATTAAAGCCTCTAAATTTATTCTACATAAAGAAAGTAAGGGTAGTTGATGGATATTCTTTCTCCCCCTCAATTCGGTTTGGCAATAGCGCTTTTTCTGCTTCTACTTATTTTCTTACGAGTTCCTATTGCTTTTGCCTTGATCACTACTTCTGTAATTGGCCTGCTGTTTATATCAGACTCCAGAGTTCTGATTCATGCACTTCGAACTATTCCTTTTGCTAGGATAGCAACCTGGACATTGCTGCCGATCCCACTATTTATTATAATGGGCCATTTCGCATTTGCAGCTGGGATTGCCGAAAAAGCTTTTGGCACTGCAACTAAATGGTTAGGATGGCTACCTGGTGGTTTAGGCATAGCTACTATAGGCGCTTGTTCGCTTTTCGCTGCCTGCTCCGGCTCAAGTGTAGCTACGGCAGGAACCATGGGGCGTACTGCTCTCCCGGAGATGTTAAAGAATAACTATGATAAGAGGCTTGCCACAGGTATAATTGCTTCTGGTGGCCTTTTGGGAATTATGATTCCGCCTAGTATTGTTATGGTCATATATGGCATAGCCACTGAGCAATCTATACCCCTCTTACTCTTGGCTGGTGTTTTTCCTGGCTTATTAACTGCGTTTTTATTTTCGTTGTGTATCTTGATTTTGTTAACCATAAAACCAGATCTGGGTCCTGGGAGAACAACGGCCACGTGGAAGAGCAGGTTGAATTCTGTTAAGGATATATGGGGCATTTTTGCTTTGGCGGGAATCATAATGGGTGGTATTTACACGGGAGTATTTACCGCCTCAGAAGCGGCAGCGGTAGGAGCCTTATTTAGTTTAGTACTTGCCTTATTGAAAGGACGAAAAGCTTTTCCTGCCATTGTGGAGGGTTTCAAAGGCACCACTGTTACCTCATCTATGATTTTCTTCCTTATCTTAGGTGGTGGCCTCTTAGCGTTTACAATCTCAATGGGAGGTGTGCCTCAATGGTCTGTTGAAAAAATTGCTATGCTGCATGTGCCACGCATTGTGATACTTACCATTATCATTGGCATCTACTTTGTTTTGGGCTTATTTGTTGATACTATTTCGATGATGTTAATTACTTTGCCTGTGGTTTTCCCAGTCGTTTTAGCTTTAGGTTATGATCCAATATGGTTTGGTGTGTTGATTGTTAAATTTAATGAGTTAGGAATGATTACACCACCCTTCGGAATAAATGTTTACGTTATTAAAGGAGTGGCTCCCCCTGATATAACTTTGGAGGATATATTCAGAGGCACCATGCCATTTCTTCTCGCAGAGTTAGTTTCCCTAGCAATCTTGATTGCCTTTCCTGGGATTTCGCTTTGGCTTCCATATGCAATGAAAGGATAAATTGAATAAGTTCGCGGGATAATATGATCAATTTGCCATGCTAACCAATGAATATCTGAGTGAAAGTGAAAAGAGGCAGAAATGCTAATAGATATTCAAATGCATATATGTCCAAAAGTTTCGCCCTGTGGGCGTGGAGCTCCACTGAATTCAAAAGAACAGTTTTGCGGGATGAGTTATTTTAAGCGATGAAAGGCTGATTGTGAGTAGGTGCCTATATTTTAGGCGGCCTTTGGAGGGAAAAGACCGGAGACGCTAATTCCATTAGGAAGAAAGAGATACAAAATGAACGTGTAAAATTTAACTCAACTACTATGTTGCTGGCGAACTAACATCGCAGTAATAAGTAGCAAGAAATTAGGGAGGGGAAAGATGGTAGAAGAATTATCGCGTACAGTAGATGAAATAAAGAAGATAAGGATAGATCCAAACGCGAATGTGGACAGGATGTTGACGATTCCAGGGGGGGAGTTGATGGGTACAACCAAACTATACTGGGCTGGACCAGATATACGTACTCCTGAGGCTTCTGTATCTCGCCTGGACTATGCTGCTGGAAGCATAAGAAAATGGTTCTTCGACTTTTCAGAGGTGCAATATATCTTGGGTGGAAAGGCTGAGATTACCTATAGACTAGCGCCTCTCTATATAGAAGAGAAGAACTTCACTGCAGAGGCGGGAGACGTATATGTTATTCCGAAAGGAGCTATTATGCAGTTTAAGGTTGATCCTTCAGGCCCTTATAAGATATTGTGCATTGTTATGCCGGGATTCCTATTCGGTGAGGATATAAAAGCCTTACAAAAGGGTGCGTTTGAGGCCGCTTTTAGGAGCGACATAAATGATTACATCTAGAAGAAGCTCCGGAGGTTTGGAAGAAAAGGGGTCACTCCTATTTATTACAAATGATAAGCAAGCTCTAGTTCAGCTATCCTTCCAAAATAGGTAATAATCCGACCCTAAATAGGTGCTGAGCGCCTTTAAGTAGTTTTAATTGACCAAAGAAACAAAACCCCACATCTCTTTGAGAGAAATGGGATCCTCTTATTCAGTCCATGTCACCCTCAATGAAAAGCCGAGCAAGAATCCAAAATGGCCACATCCACCCTTGGCATTGAGCCCTCTCAAGTCAATCTTTGTTAAGCTACCAAAATTTCAGGAAAAAAGCAAATGAAATTATCTCGGAAGAAATACGGAGGCAAAACACGGATTAGTGGATGGATATTAAATAGCTGTTAGCCCATGGCTGTAAGCTAATTGGATAGTGTAAAAAGCTTGTAGAAACAGGAATCGTCATTTAGATTGACAGGCCGAGTACGGAAAGCTTAAAAGGTTATTTCTTTCCAATTCTATCATAGCCTTAAGTAAAGAGGTGACTTGAACAGCAACAACCACCCCTCAAAGGGGTGGCTTGAGGGTGACTCTGAAAGGGTCTTTAATCTCTCATAGTGTTACTCACCGCAGAGACGCAAAGGACGCTGAGCCATGTTTTTTTTGCTTTCCGTTGAGAGGACGGAAAGCAAAAAGACCCAGTCGCGCTTGGAGATAAAACGTTTGTACAATTCGTTTATGTATCATAGTCAATCCAATGCCAGGTTAGCGAAAACAAGCGATTATTGCGGCGAGGCTGCTGAACGCTTTGCCTTTGCCGTCCTCTCAACGGCAAAGGCAAAATCATTCATCTTTGCGTTCTCTGCGCCTCTAGCGAAGCGGGCGGTGCAAAGCAAAGCTTGGACCATCCCGCTATAGGAGCGGAATGCTTTATGGTGGTAACTAAAGCAGGAAGGAGGAAAGACGTGGAAATAAGCCCCTTACAGATTATTCGCAGAAGATGAACCGCTACTCCTTTTTGATGGTTGCATAGTGGGGAAAAGCGATAACCGGCCTTTACTTGGAACTGTCGAGTGAGGACCTTTCGGCCAACTCGAAGAGGATTCCTTTAGCGCTTTTGGGATGAACAAAGGCCACTTTGACAGGCCCCTCAAACATCTTCCCAATGACCTGCAAGCCCTGTGCCTCGAGCTTTTCACACATGGCCACAATGTCATCGCATAGTAGGGAGACATGATGCAGACCACCCCCCTTGGTTTCAAGGAACTTTCCTACCGCTCCATCCGGGGCTGTTGGCTCCATGAGCTCCAAACAGCCATCTCCAATCCGCACAATGGCAGATATCTGTTTCAGTTCAGGAAATTTCACCCGAGTTATTTCTTCGGCCCCAAAGGTCTCCCGCAGGAAAGCAACCACCTCGTCGATATTCTTCACCACGATTCCCAAATGATTTATCCCCTTGATCATCTTCACCCTCCCCCCAACTATGGCTGATACCGCACAGCAAGATCCCTGCAAATCTTGAAAGATATTAAACTGATAATAACATGCCTCTGTTTAATATGAGCAATGGAATTGCTTGTCAAGTTGCAAACCCTCTCAAGTAACTTGCACGAAAAGCCACCCCTATCTGACCCTCTCCTTGTTCCACTATTACCTACTGGAAACGAGCTCCCTTATCACCAGGTTGAAGAAACCAGGACCTCAGCCGGGAAGGCCAGTGCAAAGGACTGAGCAACTTGCGCCAGGCGAGCTGGGCCGTGGCCAGTTGTTGTTGGCTCAAGACTGTCTCTCCATACACTACCTGATTAAAGGCCTCGATTATCACCTCTGTCTCTCTTTTCACCGCGGGAAATTGACCCTTCAGACGCAAACCATATTCGGCAGGGGTCTCGCTCAGAAAATGGGGCATACCACTGTAACGTCCCCAACCCAACAGAGCAGTATAGATCTCAACTGCGCCTTTGTAACCCCTCACTCTGTGTAATATCTTACCCCAGAAGAAAAGCAGAGCCGCCCATAACTTATCGGCCCACGATAAAATCAGATCCCACTGGCCTTTCCTTGTTTCCCTGGCAGGGGTTCTTGATAGGAGCCACCTGAACAGGTACCATACCCCCACGCCAGAAATTACGAGTACAATCAGGCCAACCACGCCCAAAAACCCCCAGGCTATTATCCTTCCCAGAAGTTCTGTCCACCAGCTACCGTGGCCCGGAGCCACCACCTCTACTCCTGCTCCCCCAGTTGATGCGGCTGTATCCACCAGCCGACTTTGACGGCGCATGGAGATAAAACGCAAAACACTTACCAGAATAGGCCTTAATGGTACGGCCGCACTCTTTAACACCTCGTAGCCCATCTCGGCAGCCAGGGTTAAGTGTGGCAAAAAAAGCAGTACCAGGCCTGCACCAAAGGCAAGAACGACCACGGTAAAACTCACGATCACCCCGATCCCCTGGTAACCTGAGAGAAAATCCCTCCGGGCACTGCTCCGATTCCGGGCCATGCCGATAGCCAACAGGCTAAATACGAAAAATGGAAACAGCAACAGCTCGGGTGTGGGATCCTGTATATCAATTCCCCCTTTTACAAGTAAAAGGAATTTGATCAGCAAGAGACAAAAGAAGGCTGCCACTCCTAGATCAAAGCGCGTACAAACGGTGATGTTCTCAGCCGACCTTCGGGCTAAGCTCACCCCTCCTACCCAAAACAAGAGGGCAAAGAAAAGGATAAGAACGAGGATAAACCACTCCAGGGGATCTTTCGGTTGCCTGAAGCACTCCAAGAGCCACCATTGGCCAAAAAAAGGATGGGACCCGTAGAAGAACACATGCACGATCCTCGTGGTGGCAAGCAGAAAACCGAACACCTGGAGCCCTAAAATCAGGATCACCCGCCAACCCCTTCCCCGGACAACCAGGATAAGCACCGCTGCCAGTGCAAATGTTCCGATTGCCTCTGGTAAGGGAAAAGGTCGGTGGAGTATTGAGGCCATAATAAAGGTTGCCCACGCATAGAGCCAGCTCAGCTCCATCCCCCCGCCGGCCAAAACCAGGAGGCCTCCTCTTTGACTTTTCATTCCCGCTCCCTGTCTTTGATCCTGATCTCATCAAGGCCATAAACCTTACCCCGCACGTTATGCCCATGGTCTCCCGACACAGAGCGAGGCCGGCACACCACAAACACCACGGGGATTTTTCGGTGCGAAAAGTACGCCCCCGTAGCGAGTGCGGTCATATCTTCTTCGTATGAGAAGTGAACACAGCTCACGCCCCATGCCAACGGGAGCCCGCGGTGCAATGTATCTGCGAGATCCCCTTTTACTTTCATCTGTAACCTTGCCAGAACCTCCAGAATAGACGGCAGCTGCTGCGGATCTCTGGCTATCGGCAGAATGGTCGGGCCTCCCTCTGCCACACCATTGGTCACGAACCCCACAGCAAAACCCCTCTGATCAAATTGAACTGCCAGGGATGCCACTGCCTCAAGGGTGTCTTCGAAGCCCTCTGCCGCGTTATTTTTTGCAAATTGATCCACGTCAACGACCAATAAGGCCTTTTGCTGCTCCGAAGGCTCAAAGGCCTTTTCCTGGAGCCGGTTGTGGCGTGCGCTCGCCTTCCAGTGAATGTATCTGGCCGGCCGCCAGTGTTGGTAATCCCTGGTGCCGAGTATATAAATGGGATCCTGCACGGGACTCTTAGCCCCTGGAACGCCGAAAAAATCCCGCCTCGGCAAGGAAACCGGTTTCAGTGGAACAAGCCGTGGATACACAATGACATGAAGGTCCTCTTGCTCCTCTCTTTCCCTGGGGAAAAAACCAAAAAGATCGCCCACCTTTACATGGGGTGGCCCTATTCGATGCACCCCTCTGCGCTGGGCAACTAACCCCCACTGGAAGTGTGCCCTCTGGTACCACAACAGGCCATCCCGGATGCAGAACCTTACGTCAAGCACACTCATACCCAGGTAAGTGATATCCAGGAAGGCTACGGCCAGGAGGACTATGGGCAGCTAGGGCACGGTCGATCGGAAATCCTCAAGCATTA
>SDBV01006830.1_pt1 | contig 15717 bp, 13 predicted proteins | sample 2277081 | NCBI WGS metagenome assembly SDBV01 (sample SAMN10402039, study PRJNA504765) | marine sediment metagenome | isolation source: marine sediment core GS10_PC15, 223 cmbsf | place: Arctic Ocean: Southern Knipovich Ridge | collected 2010
TCTCCAGTTAAAGAGCCTCCAACAGGAATTATTATTTGTTTATATAAATATTCTATTGCCTTTTCAAAATCTTTTACATCTTGTTCATTATTTTCATTAAATAAAAATGTGGGATGTAAATTTCCCTCCATATGGCATACAATTGCAACTAATAAATTCTTTGCATTAATCATTTTAGGAATATCTTCAATTTTTTTAATAACATCTGCAAAATCAGATATTTGAATTGTGCAATCTTCTACACATGAATTAGGCCGAATTCTAGATAATGCAGGCAAATTTGATTTTCTTGCGAGGATTAACCTTTCTCTTTCTACTTCATTCATCGCAATTTTATGGAATATCGGATTTTTTTGAACAATTAAATCTAACATGATTGCGAATGTTTCGTCAACTTCTCTCGTAGAATTTCCATCTATTTCAGCTAATAAAACATATCCATTTGGAAAATCCAAGAATTCATCTCCTAAATATTCAGAAACAGCTTTTAAGATAAGTTTATCCATAAATTCTAACAAATTTGGCACAATCCCATATCGCCTTATTTCTAATACCGCATCTTTTAAATCATCAACATTTTGAAAAATAAAGATTCCTAGCTTTCTATTTTTAGGAAGGGGTCTGATTCTTAGACCTATTTTTGTAATAATTCCTAAGGTTCCCTCAGAACCAATGAATAGATCTTTTAAATTATATGAAGAAACAGATTTTAAAACCCTAGAACCTATGTTTAAGATTCGACCATCTGGCAAAACGATTTCAAGATATAATACATAATTTTTGGTAACTCCATATTTAAATGCTTGAATCCCTCCAGCATTGCATGCAACCATTCCACCTATAGTACACACAGAACTAGAACCTGGGTCTGGGGGAAAAAAATAGCCATATGGTTTTAAGGATTCATTTAATTCATCACAAATTACTCCTGGTTCAACCTCTACTAAATTATTTTCAATATTAATTGCAATGATTTGATTCATCTGACTCAAATCTAAGACAATTCCACCATATGGACTTAGAGAGCCAGAGGATAAACTCGTTCCATTACCTCGAGGAATCACTGGAATTTTATTTTTATTAGCTAGCTTTAAAATTTTAGAAATTTGTTTTTTATTTTGAGGTATTAAAATTAAATCCGGAATCCAATTTTTATTAAATATTGAACCTCCAAAAGCATATGTCCATCTTATCTCATATTCTTCAAAGAAAAAATCCTCTCCAACAATTTCTTTTAATCCTTCAAATAGAATTTTAGAGATTTTATTATACTGTTGTTCCATCTTAAATGGCTTTATGAATGTAGGTTTAATATATTTTGGTAAACGATTTCAGATATATTTTATTCTTTTAAAAATTAATTATATTTCCAATAAAATCACAATTTTAATAAGGATAAAATATTATTGCTAGAATAAGAGTAATTTTATATGAGTAGGAGATTTCTTGGGTAAAGTTTTAAGAGATATATGGATTTTAACACAGAGTGGCATAACTGTATTCAGCCGAGTAATTGATCCAAGAATAAACCCTCAAATTTTTGGAGCACTTATGAGTGCTTTAAATACATATGCTGAAAAATTAACAGATGGGGGAATTTCTAATTTTGAAGTAAAAAAAATTCGCTTTGTAATTATAAGACGGAAACGTTTCTTATTTGTAGCAAATGCCTCAAGTAAAGTAAAAACCCAAAAGATCTTGAATGAACTAAGTATTATGAGCGATAAATTTTTCAATACATATTCTGAAGAGGTTTTAGAAAATTGGGATAATGATGTGAGCATTTTTGAGGATTTTGAGAGTCATATTTCTGATTCTTTAGAGGAGATAGCTGAAAAATTTCAAAAAGGTTTTTGGTAGTTTTTAGTTTTTTTTTATATTTGTTTTTCGATTCAGACTTTTTCCTTCTATAATCAAAAAGAATTTAAGAAAAACATACTATTATTATAATGGAAAAAAAAAATAGAATTAAACAGAAAACAAAAAAATATGAAACAATCTGATAATGGGGATAATTTTCTAAAGAAAGATAGGTATTTAATTTCATCTGATAGTTTAAAATATGCTATTAAAAATTTATCAAGACCTCGGTTTTTAGGTTCTATCCATTTAAATAATGAGGTAAATCAAAACTTTAAATCTGTTGAGAATTTAATAGGCAACAACCTTGATTTAAAGCTTACACAATCGTTAAAGAACACGATTTTAAATCCTCTTACTAAGATTTTAATCATAATGGCAATTGCTTTTAATCTATTCTGGTTTTTATGGATTTATCTTTTTTAAAAGTTAAATAAACGCTGTTAGCTAAACCGAAAAAGTGTAAAATCTAATCAATTTATAAATTGAGTTAAATTAATATTTCTTTAAAAATTTTAAAAGCTATCCAAATTTTTTAAGATTAGATTCTATTATCTATTACGAGATTTTTATGAAAATTTTCTATTAAAGGTTCACTCACAAGAAAGGCTATCACTTCCTTAGATACTGAAATATAAAAAAAAATTTGGAAGAAATAAAACTAAAAGCTTATATTATTAAAAATGACTACAGAATATTTACAGAGTAGTACATACCGGAGCGGAGCGAATTGCGCGTAACCCTGTGATGTATGATGATTTTCGACATTATAATAATCGGAGGAGGCGTTACAGGGTGTAGTATAGCTCGCTATCTTTCAAAATACAATTTAAAAATTTGTTTATTAGAAAAAGAAGCAGATATTGCCTCAGGAACGACAAAATCTAATTCTGGAGTGATTCATGCAGGTTATGCTTCATCGAGAGAAAATGTAAAGCGAAATTTGTGTATTGCAGGGAATAAATTATACACTCAAGCAGTAGAAGAATTGAATTTCCCTTTTAAAAGAATAGGGTCCTTTGTTGTTGCATTAGAAGATAATCAGATTAAAAAATTAGAGGAAGATAGAAAAAAAGGCACAGAAGATGGCATACAGGGATTAGAAGTAATATTAGATAAAAACAAGATAAAACAAATGGAACCAAATCTAACTGATGAAGTTGTTGGAGTGCTGCATGCCCCTTCTGCCGGACTTGCTAGTCCATATGAACTAACTTTCGCATTGGCAGAAAATGCTGCTATAAATGGAGTTAAATTCTTTAGAAATCATGAAGTTATTAAGATCAAACATCAGGATTATGTTTTTACTGTAAGAACATATCAAGGTGAATTTCAGGGAAAAAACCTTATAAATGCAGCAGGTCTTTATGCTGCGAGAATTTCAAAAATGTTAGGTTTGGATTACTTTAGCATAATGCCAAGAAAAGGTGAATATATTCTATTTGATAGAAATGCTCTTCAACTGAATAAAATTTTATTTCCCGCTCCGACAAAAGTTTCAAAAGGAATATTAGTATGTCCCACATTGCACGGGAACACGTTTGTCGGACCTAATGCTCAAAATCTTACTGATAGTGAAGATATTTCGACAACTACTGCGGGATTGAAAGAGATTTTAGAGGGAGGGTTGAAACTAGTGCCAAACATTCCTGTGAGAAGCTCAATTAGAAATTTTGCCGGATTAAGAGCTGTTTCAGACACTTATGATTTTATAATTGATAATACAGATATATATGGCTTTATCAATGTAGCTGGAATTTTATCCCCTGGCTTGACAGCAACTTTTGCAATAGCTGAAAAGATTGTCGAATTTCTTGAATTATTAGGCGTTAATTTAAATATTAAGGAAGAATACAATCCAATTAGACCTAAACCTGAGAGTTTTAAAGATTTTACTAAAGAACAACTTGATGAAAAAATTAAAGTTGAACCCGCTTGGGCGAGAATTGTTTGTCGATGCGAGACAATCCCTGAAAAAGAAATTATCAATGCAATTCATGCCCCTGTTGGTGCTACAACTATTGATGGCGTGAAATTTCGGTGTAGACCAGGCATGGGGCGCTGTCAAGGGGGATTTTGCAGACCACGGGTTATAGAAATATTATCAAGAGAATTAAAAATCCCTTATGAGGATGTTTCAAAAAGAGGCGAAGATACAAATATTCTAATTGGTAAAACAAAAGACTTCATATTAAAAGATGTTATAAGTAGGGTTGGTGAATAATGAAAAATTATGAAGTTGATGTTGCTATAATCGGTGGCGGTTCGGCCGGGATGGCTGCTGCAATTGTTGTAAAAAAAGCTGGATTAAATGTTTTAATTTTAGAAAGAGATCGTGAGCTCGGAGGAATTACATTACAGTGTATCCATAATGGTTTTGGTCTTCATGAGTTTAAAGAAGAATTAACCGGTCCTGAATATGCTCAGAGATTTATTAATGAAGTTAAACAACTCGGAATACCTTATAAAATAGATACTATGGTTATTGAATTTACTAAAAATAAAATAATTTATGCTGTAAATAATAAAGAAGGACTCATTAAGATAAAAACTAAAGCAATAATTCTTGCTATGGGATGTCGTGAAAAGACAAGGGGGGCAATTAATATTCCTGGTTTTAGGCCAGCGGGGATATATACAGCTGGACAAGCTCAAAGATTTGTAAATGTCGAAGGATATTTACCTGGTAGAACTTATGTTATTTTAGGTAGTGGAGACATAGGCATGATAATGGCACGACGATTAACGTGGGAGGGATGCCAAGTGAAAGCTGTTATTGAGATATTTCCTTACGTGAGTGGGTTAATAAGAAATCAAGTACAATGCTTGGAAGATTATGAGATTCCACTTATTACGGGCTACACTGTGACAAAAATACACGGGAAAGAACGGGTTAAAGGAATAACTATTTCAAAAGTAGATAGAAATTTTGATCGTATCATTGGTTCAGATAAGTTTATTGAATGCGATACACTCTTGTTATCCGTAGGATTAATACCTGAAAATGAATTAACTAGAGAAGCGGGAGCGAAAATATCTAAAATGGGAGGTCCTTTTGTTGATAACAATTTAGAAACTACTGTTGAAGGAGTATTTGCATGTGGAAATGTTTTGCAAGTTCATGATTTAGTAGATCTGGTTACTGCAGAAGCAAAACGTGCAGGATTAAATGCTGTTGAATACGTTAAAGAACGATTTAGTAAAAAAGTTGAAAAGAAAGAACAGATCATATGTAGTGCTGGAGAAAATGTTAATTATATAAAACCAGACTTAATTAATAAATCTGAATTATCTAAAGACATTATTTTTACTTTTCGAGTAAAAAGACCGGATAGAAGAATTCTAATTCAATTTAAAGATGATAACAATAAAATTATTTATAAAAGAAAAAGAAGATATGTGATTCCAAGCGAAATGATAGAGTTAAAATTGAATTTAAACGAATTAAAAATAGATTCTAGTAGTAAAAGTTTGGAAGTTGAGGTTATACCTCGTCCAGAAGTATTAATTGAAGAACATTAATTTCAGAGGGATTAGAAATGTCAGAATTAGAAATTCCTGAAGGAAGTAAAGATATAACATGTATTGTCTGCCCAACTGGATGTTTAGTACATGTTGAAAACGTCAACGGTGAATTAATCATTGAGGGTCATACTTGTAAACGAGGTGAAGAATACTCAAGAGAAGAATTCATTGCGCCTAAAAGAATTCTTACTACCACGATGCGAGTAGAAAATGGATTTTTACCATTGATCCCGGTTAGATCTGATAAACCTATTCTAAAGGATAAATTGGAAGAAACACTAAAAGAAATAGCAAGTAGTAAACCTAAAGCTCCAATTAAAATGGGTGATGTACTTATTGAAAATGTGCTTGGGTTAAATGTTAATATAATTGCTAGCAGAGATTTAATCAGTATTTAGTCACGATTCATTAAATCATAACAACTTTATCGGTTTTTTTTTCTTATTATGAATTAAGAAAGAAAATTAAAAATAATTATTAATTGATAGTTGGAATTCAAAAATTGTTTTTAACTTATAAAAAATTGATAACTAAAATATGATTTAATTTGCTATGAACTAAATTAGATCAATATAATAGCTATTGAAAAAGATTATAGAATAAAAATATGTCGCCACAATATACAACAAAAGAAACCCAAGTATATAATGTATTTGGAAATGAAATGCAAAAAATAATTCATAAACAGAACCAAAGTATTGGTACAGCTGTTGAAGAAATAGCAGAAAAATTGCCTGATAATGCAGCGCTTTATTTTCAAGATCTCTCATATTCTTGGAAGGAGTTAAACGAAAACTGTAATAAATATTCGTACTTTTTCCTTGATTTAGGGGCTAAACCTCGAGATATTATCGCAATAATGTTAGAAAATTCTCCCGAATACATATTCTTAACTACAGGTATTAACAAAATTCAGTGTATCAGTGCGTTGATCAATATTAATCAAAGAAAACAAGCGTTAATTCACAATTTCAAAATATCCGAACCGAAGTGGATTATAATAGATGGAAAAAATTTACCCTTCTTTAACGATATCGCTTCTAAATTACCATATTCAAAAGATCATATATTTATCGTTAATAATTATAACGAAATTTCTCACGATTTTAGAGATTTATCAGAGGAAATTAAGCATAAACCTATTCTGAACCCAAAAACTACGTATAATTCCATGCTAAAAGAAACTACTTTTTATATATTTACATCAGGCACTACAGGACTTCCAAAAGCAGTAAATATGGAAAGCTTTAAACTTTTTGTTCAAGCGAATTTACTTTGCCTTGGCTTAGCCAGAATTGGTAGTAATGACATTATTTATATTCCCATTCCGTTGTACCATAATTTGGGAATAGGTGTAGCGTGGATAGGAGCATTTTTGACAGGTGCTGCGGTAGCGTTAGCAAAACGATTCTCAGCCTCACATTTTTGGAAAGATATTCAAAGATATAATGTTACATTTACATTATATGTTGGTGAAATACCGAGATATTTATTAAATCAACCTCCATCAGAATTTGAAAAAAATCATTCTCTTAAGAAGATGTTAGGATTAGGTCTTCGTAAAGAAATCTGGGAAAAATTCCAATCTCGTTTTAAAGTTGACCATATTTTTGAATTTTATGGATTAACGGAAGGTCACAGAACACTTATAAATGCAGATGAAGTTCCAGGAATGATTGGAAGGCTATCTCAATCTGGACTTGTAATGGCAAAAGTAGATCCGGAAACTGGAGAATTTTTCAAAAATGAACGGGGATTTTGCGTCAGATGTAGACCAGGCGATATTGGAATGGCATTAATCAAGATAGAAAAAGGAACTTTTTTCACTGGATATAAAGATAAGGATAAGACGCATAAAAAATTCATGCACCAGGTGCTTAGAAAAAACGACATATACTTCAATACAGGGGATATGTTAAAAATGCATGAAGACCTATGGGTGTCGTTCGCTGATAGATTTGGTGATACATTTCGTTGGAAAGGAGAAAATGTTTCCACTTTAGAGGTGGAATCAATTATAAATTCTTACACATCTATTAACATGTCTGCTGTTTACGGGGTATCAATACCTAACACAGAAGGAAAAGCAGGAATGGCTGCGATCAAGCTTAATCCATCGCTTAAATTCGATTCAGATGACTTCTCTAGATTTATCGTGGATGTGTTTCCATCGTATTCCATTCCCGTTTTCATTCGGTTTCGGGAGGAATTAGAACTTACTGGTCCACTCAAGATAAAAAAAACGAATTTAAGGCAAGAAGCTTACGATATTAATGCAATAAAAGATCAAATGCTTATGTGGAACTCAAAAGAAAAAAAATATGTATCATTCACTAATACTTTATATCAAGAATTAATGAAGAGTAAATAAAAAACTACTTTTGCTACTTAAGCTTTGATAATCTAAATTACTTATATTAAAGGTAGATTTTTAATATTAAGTTGAAATATTATGACGAAAAAAGCTTTAAAAAATTTGTAGATTCAACTCCATTTAAAAACACGTAGTTAATAAAGGTCAGAGGTATATCTTTCAGGGTAGAAAAAAACAATTATTTTTAAATCCATTTTTTCAATATTCGTCAAGCAACTATTTTTTTTTGATGTTTTTCTTTATTAAACATATTGATATTTATTTCGTCAAATTAAGAATAATTAAATAATAAAACTAGGTAAATAAGGATTTGATATGGTTCAAGAGAAAAAAGGTTCAGAAATTTCAATGAGACAACAAATGAAAAAATTCTCGATAACCAATATGAGAGGTTTTCAAAGTGTTCTTGTGTTTGGAATCGGCAAACATCTTGGAATTTTTAATTATCTTTTTGATAAAGGAAAATCATTCACCGACAAAGCAAAAACCAATACTGTTTCATTTACTCTTAAGGAGTTATCTGAAAAACTAAATTTAGATTTAAACTACTTAGATGCTTGGCTTCACATGTCATTTGAATGTGGAATATTTGAAATTGATGAATCTTCAGAAAGGACTGCTAAAACATCTCCACACATTTTTGATATCCTCATTAATCGCAATCACAGATATTATGTTGGAGGTACAATTAGTAATTTTTATAAAATAGTGCGATATCAAGAGCGTATACTTGAAGGGTTTAAATCAGGAAAGACTGGAGCTATTTTAGATATGCTTCCCGAAGAATATAAAGCCGGTCAACAATCAAGTGCTAGAGTGGGAACTTTGACAGAACGACTCTTTGCCAAATATTTTATTGAAGATAAAGAAAAACTGCAAAATGGTGCTGATGTTCTTGAAGTAGGCTGTGGATATGGATTTAATTTAGAAATCTGGGCAAATAAATACAGAAAAGCGAATTTTGTCGGTATTGATGTTGATCCCAATGGAATAAAACATGCTAAAATGCTGGTTGATGGATACAATTGGAGTGATCGAGTTATAGTAGATGAAATTCCACTTGAAAAATATGTACAAATGACAGATAAAAAATTTGATTTCATATTATTGAATCAAGTTCTCCATGAAATGGTTCCTGATAAAAATTATAGGTTAGGTGCTTTAAAGAATATTTACAATCTGTTAAAAAATGATGGCTTATTGATATTATGCGAAAGTATTATTGGAGATAGTTTTGCTCCTAAGAAAGAATTTCAGCTATATGATATTATGCATAAATGGCTTGAGTTTAGTTTTGGCGCTTATTTTTATGATGAATTTGAGCTCAAAGAACTAATTAAAACTGCTAGATTTAAAAATATCAAGCTGATTAAAGAGCGTGGAAGTTATTTTTGGGCAGTAAGAAAGCAATAACTCAAAGTCTTTAAATTCTTTATTTTTTTCCTATATCAATTTATTATTTATTTCTTTGTCTAATTTAATAAACCATATTAGTATTTCTAAGATCAATTACTATCATTAATTCTTTTAATTAAGTAATTGTTAAATATAAATGCGTCCTTTTGATTTAACAATTAATAAAATCGTAATTAGGAGTATTTATATTGACTAATAATCAAGATAGAGAAGAAATTTCCTTGAGAGATCAAATGAAAAAATTTGCTATAAAAAGTATGATAGGTTTTCATACGGTTCTAATGTACGGAATAGGAAAGCATCTTGGAATTTTTAATTATCTTTTTGATAAAGGGAAATTATTGAACAGTGAAGCAAAAATCAAATCTGTTTCATTCACAATTGAAGAACTTTCAAAAAATTTAAACCTAGATATGAAATATCTAGATGCTTGGCTTCACATGGCATTTGAATGTGGAATATTTGAAGTGGATACATCATGTGAACGATGTGCTAAAACAGCCCCACATGTTTTTGATATACTTATTGATCAGAATAATATGTTTTTTATTGGAGATGTAATTGGTGGTTTTTATAATACTACTTTATATCAAGATATATTATTAGACAATTTCAAAACTGGTAATATTGGAAGTTATAAAGATATGCCTAGCTCTTTTTATATGGATGCCCAACGAATGAGCTCGGGATTAGGAAAGGCGGTAGAAAATTTATTTTTAAAGCGTTGTCGAGACGATAGAAAGAGATTACTAAAAGAAGCCAATATCCTTGAAATAGGTTGTGGATACGGATTAAATCTTGAAAATTGGGTAAGGAAATTTAAAAACCCGCACTTTGTTGGGATTGATATTGATCCAAATGGTATAAAACATGCTAAAGAACTAGTAAGTCAAAATAATTGGAATGATCGAATCGAAATATTAGAAATCTCCATTGAAAAATATGCTAAAACTACAAATTTAAAATTTGATTTAGTAATATTAAATCAAGTGCTTCATGAAATGGATCCAGATGAAAATTATAGAGTAAATGCATTAAATAACATATATTCATTATTGAGTGAAAATGGCATAGTTCTTGTTGGAGAAAGTATGATTCCTGATACATTTACTCTTAAAAAAGAATTTCAACTCTATGATATAATGCATAAGTGGTTTGAGGTTGGATTTAATTTCCATTTCTATGATGAGAAAAGCTTTAAAGAATTAATTGATTTAACCTTATTCAAGTACGCTGAATTCATAAAAGAGCGTGGAAATTATTTTTGGCTTGTCAGAAAATAGAAATCTAATTAATTATAAATATTCAGACTTCAAATATTAATTAATAATAAATATATTCTAGAAGGAAGGTAATTATGTTGACTAAAGACGGAATTTTAACAGATTTAGAAGAAATTGTTGGTATAGATTTTGTATCAAATAAACTCGAAGATCTCTTTATATATTCTCAAGATCCTGGAGCTTCTAAACCTCGCCCAGTTGATTTTGTGGTAATGCCTAAAACTGTTGAAGAAATTCAAAAAATCATGAAACTTGCAAATAAAGAAAGCATTCCTTTAGTTCCAATGGGTGGAGGGTTAACGCTTAGTGGTTTAGTTATTCCTGTGAAAGGTGGAATTGTAATTGATATGAAAAGGATGGATAAAATTATTGAAATAAACGAATTAAGCCAATATGCTCTTATAGAAGCGGGGGTTACTACAGGACAATTAATCTCTTATTTAAACGAGAATTATCCTCAACTACAACCTCCCATCCCTGATGCTCCCCCTTCTGCAACTATTGCTGGAAATGTATTGATCCATGGTTCGGGATATTTATCTCAAAAGTATGGTGATCATGGAGCTATGATAAATGGATTGGAAGTTATTTTACCAAATGGTGATGTCTGTAAACTCGGTTCTTGTGCAGTATCTAAGTATTGGTTTGCAAGAGGACCTATTCCAGATCTAGTTGGTTTATTTATTAGTTCATTTGGAACAATGGGAATTATTACCAAATTGTCAATTCAATTATTTCATAAAACAAAATTTAGAGATGTAGTATTTGGATTAATGAAGGATCCAAAAGATATTCCAAATATTCTTTTAAGGATTACTGAAACTGGTTTAGCTGAGGATGTCCTTCTTGGGATGCAAGATAAACCAGATTGGATGAAAGGATATGTTTTAATCATGGTTTATGTTACAGGGGAATCTCAAGAGGAAATAGATTCACATATTAAGGTTTTTAAACGTATATATCGTAAAGCTAAAGCTAGACATATGAAAATACCAGAAAGAATTAAAAAGGCATATTTGGAAAAACCTATTTTTGCTGCGGCAGCTGCAGATTATAGAAAAGGAGGAGGTTTCGAATATGTTGGGGCAAACATGCCTTTAGAGCGAATTCCTGAGGCATATAGAAGAGGAGCTGAAATTTCAAAAAAGTATGGTATCGTTCCAACATTAGGTTCTAGACTTATTGGAGGAACTCACAATATTGTAATGTTTTTTTCCTATTCATTTAATCGTGCTGATCCAAAAGATATTGAGAATGCTAGAAATGCTCTACATGAAACTAATGAATTAGCTTTAGAATTAGGTGGTATTCCATGGAAAGCCGACTTAGGAGGACAACAATTAATTATTGAAAATATTGATCCTAACTATAAAAAATTGCTTAAGACAATTCGGAGTATTCTTGATCCAAATAAAATAATGAATCCAGGAAATTGGGAGGTGAATTAAGAATAATTCAATCGGCTAAGCAAGATTGGAAAGATATTGTTCATAGATGTTTTCGTTGTGGTTATTGTAAATTTACCTTTGAATATTCTGATTTGAACTGTCCAAGTTATAAGAAATACCGATTTGAGACTTATAGTTCGGGTGGAAGAATGTGGTTAATTTATGGTATAATAAATGGTGATCTCCAATGGAGCCATAATCTTGCCAATATCTTATACGCTTGTACTACTTGCGGTAATTGCACAGAAAATTGTAGATTTGATAAATTTAATGATTTTCTTGTTGATATAATAGAAATAGCTAGAGCCGAAGGTGTTGGAAAGGGATTTTGTCCCGAAAAACAGAAGATTTTACTAGAACGTATAAAGAACTCAGAAATGAATAACCCATATGGTGAACCTAATTCTAATAATGAAGATTTAAAAAAAATATATAATTTACCAGAAAAAGCAGAATGGGTCTATTTTATTGGGTGTACATCCAATTACCGTCAAAAAACCCTAAGAGATGCTACTTTAAGATTCCTTAAAAAAGCAAAGGTTGATTTCACATTGATTGATGAACATTGTTGTTGCAGTCCTATAATACGAACAGGTCAAATTGATCCCGTAAACGATTTTATGAATTATGACATTACACACATTAATAAAACTGGAGCTAAAAAGGTAATAACATCATGTGCTGGTTGTTATCGAACAATGAAAAAAGATTGGTCAAAATTAGGAGCTGATTATGGTTTCGAGGTATATCATACTGTTGAATTGGTTAAAAAACTATTGGATGAAGGACGACTAAATTTTAAATCTGAATACAATAAAACTGTAACTTATCATGATCCCTGTCATTTAGGACGACATATGGGGATTTATGAAGTACCAAGAGAGGTTTATGGAAAAATTCCTGGAATTAATTTAGTAGAAATGCGAAGAAATAGAGAAAATGCATGGTGTTGTGGAGCAGGGGGAGGAGTAAAGATTGGATATCCAGAATGGTCGGTAGAAATTTCACAAGAAAGATTAGAAGAAGCGAAAGATACTGATGCTTCAGTGATATCTTCAATTTGTCCCTTCTGTAGAACTAATTTATCAGATGCAAATGAGAAGTTTAATATGGATTTTGAAGTATTAGACCTTTTAGAAATTTTAGATCAATTAGACATTGAAATTAATTAAAAAATATGAAATTTAAATTTTTAATAATCTAATTTTTCTCCAAGTGCCATACGTGCTAAATCACTGATAAAATACACTTTCATCCCCTTACCAGTTACCTTCCTTTCTAGTGTATCTTTACACATAGGACAGTTGAAAATACATATTTGAGCTCCATTTTCTACCATATCCTGAACATTATCATTTTGAGTTTTACGTACCAATTTTTTATGCCCCCTCATTCCAAAGGGTGCCGCGCAGCACATTCCATTTTCTCTATCATATTTTCTCGTAACCCTTTCTACTCCAATTAATTCACAAATTTTATCGAGGATCGCATCAGTCTCAGGAACATACCGATTCGAACAATTACGTTGATAAGCAGCTTTTATGTCTAATTTAGTAATTTCAGATTCATGATCTTTGAGATAATTATAGATATATTCAAATATATGCACTGGTTTGAATGGTACTTCCATATTATTTCTCTGACAATAAGAAGTATATAATCCATAGCACTCATCATGCCAACAGATGACTTCCGTATCTTTTAAAACACCTGCTTTTTTGAAATTTTCAAGAATAATTGGAATTCGTTCTTTGATAATGGAGGGTTTTGCGACATGTTGATATACTAATTGGCAAAAATAATGTAATCCACCAACAGATTGAAGATCATCAAAAATTGGTCCCTTCATTTCTTTTGCATTCATTTTAGGGAAGGCACATTTATTTAAGACTGGTTTTTCAGGATCAATCGGGCGCGCTACAAATTCTCCTTTTGCTTTGTACATATCAATAGAATTCTGAGTAATGCTAGGTAAGATATTTTGGGATTGATATCTTTCCTGTAACTCATTTATTATATCAAAAGGATGCGAATTGTAAGGACAATACTCATCACATGCAAAACATAACATACATTCATTTAATATTCGACTTTCCTCATCTTCATTAATTAACTTATTAATTTCTATTCTTGCTTCTTTAACATCATTAAAATCCATCCATTGACATCGTGTTAAACAGTCAATATTTTCACACTTAGAACAATTAGATTTATCAAACATATTTATATCCTCATCATATTTAAAGATATTAAATCTTAAAATTTTTTGAATACTTCATTCAAATATTTTATATATAGAAATTCTTATGATAATAAAATTTTTTTTAATAACAAATGTGAAAATTGTTAAATTGTTAATGATAACCTACATTTTTTCATATTAAGATCAGAGATAATCTATATGAATTTGCTAGAGGATTTATTATTTCAGAGTTAGATCAGATTTTCGAAATACATAAGAATTTATATATCGGAGCTTACTGGCCAAGGTTAAATTTTAAAAAATTTAAACAAATTGGTATTACCGCAATAGTAAACCTAATGGAAGAAAAACATTATGATCCCACATCGCAAGGATTTGCTTATTTACATAAAGGATTTCCAGACGATACGTATCCCCCACATGAATATTTTGAAGAAATCTTAGCTTTTATTGATGCACACATAAAAACTAATGGAAAAGTCTTAGTTCATTGTTCAATGGGGATTTCACGAAGTGGTGGTATAATTGTCTTATGGTTATTAAAGGAGAAACCAACTTGGACGTGGGGGGATGCTGTTTCATATGTAAGCAAAACTAAATTTATATCTCCTGCGGTCGAAATAAGAGAATCCGCCCTTGACTATCTTGAAAGTATTGAAAATTGTAGGAGAGATTATTAACTTTTCAAGTAATAACACTTCAAACGATCTTTTAACAAAAATGTAACTGATTTGATCTTTTTAACTGTTTTACAATTCCATAAATTTTTTTAGATCCTTTTTGAAAGTAATCCATTGATCCATTTATTCCTTTTATATTTAAAATGAACATTAGAATATCTGTTTGAGATTATTTTTTCTAGTCCATGGCGCCCTCTAAACTTATTAAACAGCAACTAATAATTTTGTTATAGTAAAAAAAAGAAATTAAAGAATTCAATTCAATGTTTTGATTTTGAATTCCATTTTTAAAAAAATATTTAAAATCTGAATAGATTATTTAATAAAATTATATAGTCAAAAACATTTGAGAGGAGAATATTTATTGTCTGAATTTGAACAAAAAGTCTTAAAATTACTTGAAAGCATTGATAAAAAGGTTGATAAGCTAATAAGCTCTGAAATATCAAGACTTAGGGCTGAAAGCAGTACTCACGCAAAAACTACAACTACTATCCCCGTAGCAGCAGTTGATAAACAAGAAATGGACGACGAACAAGGGGAAAAACCCTCTGTAGAAGGCAGACGCGTTTGTACGAGTTGTGGTGGCACTACTTTTAATACGGTTGAAGATAAAACCCTATTACTACATTCAATGGGCGGCGTAAAAATTTATGCTAAGAAACATATATGTAAAACATGTGGCGAACCATCTGATAAATAAAATAAATCATAATCATATTTTTTATTAATTTTTTTTTCTGTTAAAATACAAAAACAAATTTATGTGCTTCTAAATCGCTTTAGTTAGGTTTTTAACGAGACTATACTTTAAATTCTTAATCATAAAGTCAATTCAAAGTTTACGGTGTAAATACAAATTCCACAAATGAGAATAAAAAAGGGAATCAATTACATCAAAAACCTCTTTTTAAACAATTTCACAAAC
>SDBV01006831.1_pt1 | contig 15715 bp, 14 predicted proteins | sample 2277081 | NCBI WGS metagenome assembly SDBV01 (sample SAMN10402039, study PRJNA504765) | marine sediment metagenome | isolation source: marine sediment core GS10_PC15, 223 cmbsf | place: Arctic Ocean: Southern Knipovich Ridge | collected 2010
GTGATCGTTGTGCCGTTGACCGTGACTCCGGCAAAGGCCGGTGCGGCCATAAGGCCGATGATGCACACTGCTAATACTGCTAGATTTACTTTCATGCCTTCTCCTCCCGATTCCACTGAATGCCTACCCCACACTACCCTCAACTTCCGAAGCATGAGCCTAGTGGCAATCCTGCAAAATGTCAACGATTATGAACCCGCAATCACTACCTGTGGTTATGTAATCTATTGACGGTGCTAGCAGAATACGGGGTACACCTGGTGCGCCTCCAAGAGTATTCGGGATATCAGGTTCTTGCAGTGCGGAACTCGAAAGATATATTTCGCGTTGGGAAGCGCGACGCACTGCGTCAATGAGCCATTTGTCTGCTCGAACACGCGTGCGCAACCCAAACTGTGTCCTCGATGACAGCGCAGTGGTGCCCGCCCGTGCCTCGGCGTTTGTCAAGAGATTACGCCCTATATCTTGTGGTTAGCTCATAATGCACTATTGTAGGAGGACAGGGGCCGCAGGAGTTGTTCGAAACCATGTTCGGCGCTCCGCCGATGCCTGGACTGTGTGGCGAAGCGGGCGATTGGCGAGTCCATATGCCGGTGAGCTTAGGGACGCGGGCGCTCCCCGGAACAGGGCGATCGCGCGTCCTAGTGCGTGGTGGAGTCTGGAGCCGAGACCGCTTCCTTTTCGGCGAGGAGTTCTTCGACCGATTCAAGGAAGTCGTCGAGGACGAAGGGCTTGCCGATGGCGCGGTCTGCGCCGACGCCGAGGGCCATGTCGAGATAGCTGACGTCGCCGCACATGCCTCCGCCTGAAATGGCGATGATCTTCACATCGGGATAGTCGCGGCGAATGTCCATGATCGTGTCGATGCCGCCCTTCTCGGGCATGATGATGTCCGTCACGACGAGGTCAATGCCGCCCTTAGCGTACATCTGAAGTCCCTCGACGCCGTCGGCCGCCTCGGTGACCTCATAGCCGATGCGCTCGAGCACCGTCCGAAGGACTTCACGGATTTGGACCTCATCGTCAATGACCAGAATGTGAGCCATCATTCCCTCTCGCTGTGTTGACCTCAAGAGCTACCGGCTAAAATGTACCTGCAAAATTAGAAAAATGCCAATAGAATGGCCTATCGACTCTCCATGCGCACCCATAAGAGGTTATATTATATATCTTTATGGAAAAAAGTTAAAGGTTGACAATAATCTATGAACTTCCCTAGTTTGTCAAGCAAATAGGTCTCATTTTTCGCCTGTGGCCAATCTACCTAGGGGCGCCCTGCGGAACGTGGGGAAGCTCGATTTTGGCAGCTTGCGCCTGGCCTTGAGTGAGCTCGGAGGTGGGTCGGACGACGGTGGAGTAGGCGAACCAGCCTAAGAGGAGCACGCCGCATACTGCGAGCCAAGTGGTGATTTCTCTGGAGACCGGGAATCGAAATCTCGGCCAGTTAATGCAGCAAATCCAGGGGGCCCTGGTGCGCTGGACCGGCGACTGTAGGCTCTGGGGCGCGCACAGGGCCTCTTCCAGGCTCGATATGTATCTCTCCGGCGAAAGCTCAAGGTTCAGACAATAGGACCGCAAGAGCCCCGTCGCAAAGGAACGGTGAGGCAGTCTGTCGAGTTCCGCCCCCTCAAAGGCCTCAATTATCTCTGTTGGGATTGAGCACGCAAGGGACACCTCGTCTACTGAGCGGCCTACTTCCAGCCGCCGCTCCCGCAACTTCTCGCCATCGAACTTCAAGGTCCATCTCCTGTTGTATTCCGCGATTTCCAAATCGATTCGCCGTTCCGCGTCTACAATCGTCCGCGGGACGCCACCTCAGCGACGGCCGTCCACCCAAAGGTAGACAGGCCCACTGGACGGGTGCAACTCCCGTACCAGTTCTGCGTTGATTTCGTAAGTTTAACGGTTATAGACGGTTAGGGAAGACGCTCTGGAAGGACTTGGGTCGGAAGAGTTACGGATTTGGTCCCATCTCGCTCGAAGCGTTCAAATCTGAACACTGGCGCGGCGGCCCCGATCTGCGCAAGTGGCTCCAGATGTTAAAGGTTCGCTTTTGGAAACTGTTAAGGTATTCTATCGAGGCAGATCATGCGTGAAGGGCGTAGGCGCGCCCATATAGCGATGAGCCATCGCGGGAGCAATTGATTGCAGCGTATTCTGGAAATTCTATCGCCGATTCTCGTGCCGCTCGAAGTCCCCTTCAACCTATTGCTTAATGCTATCGATTTGCAGGACGAGGCCACGTGGTGGTGGTACAGGCTATACGACGCCGTGGCCATCATCGCGGTCTTGCTTATCGTGCGTTGGGGAATCGTGAAGGTATTTGGTTTCTTCAAGAAGGACAGTCTTTCGGATGAAGCGGACATCGATTCGCTGATCAAGGTGCACGGCGATTTGTCGGAGGCCGTGCAGAACACGAAGACGCTCAGCTCGACGGTCGCCCTTTTCAAGAAGAACAAAAACTGGGACCGGCTGGCCCTGATATATGCCTCGATAGACAATCACAAGGAGGCCGTGAAGTATTTCAAGAAGGCGGGCGACCACAAGATGGCGGCCGACCAGCTCTCGAAGTCGGGCCAGACGGCTAAGGCGGGACAGATGCTGATGAAGGCCGGCGACTTCGAGACGGCGGGCCGCTTCTTCATGAAGGCGGACAAGTATGGCGCGGCGGCCAAGGCTTTTCTAAAGGCGGGGAATTCGGCGTCAGCGGGCGCCGCTTATGGCAAGGCGGGCAAGTACAAGCAGGCGGTCGAGCGGTACCGCGAGTATTTCGAAGCCCCGCGGGACGACGCTGCCGCGCAGGCACAGGCGGCGATGGCCTGTTACCAATTGCTGAGTGATGAGCGCGCGCAGGGCAAGATTCCTGAGGAAGACACGAAGGCGCTGCTGGCCCCGATCGCGCGGGCCTTCGAGCAGGAGAAGCGCTTCGATTTATCGGCCGATCTTTTTCGCCGGGCGGGCGAACTGCTGCGCGCCGCCGAAGTCTATGTGCTGGCCGGGAAACTGCCGGAGGCCGGGGCCTGCTACAGGGAGGCGGGCAAACCCAAGGAGGCGGCGCGGGTCGGCGGCCGCTTCTACGAGAAGGAAGGCCGTTGGCAGGAAGCGGGGATGGCCTATGCCGGGGCGGAGGAGTATCTCAAGGCGGGCGAGTGCTTCTCGAAGGCGAAGGAGCCTGTTCGTGCGGGCGAGTTCTTTGAGAAGGCAGGCGCGCATTCGCGTGCGGGCCTCATGTATGCCCAGGCCCAGCGATACGAGAACGCGGTGCAGATGCTGCAAAAGGTCCCCGAGGACGACGAAGCGTTTGACATCTCGCGCGCCCTCTTGGGCCGGTCCTTCTACGAGCTGCACGACTACGCGCACTGTGCCGCGACGCTCGAGAACCACCTCTTGGGCAAGCGGATCGACAAGGGCAACATGGACTATTTCTACATGATGGCGCTCGCGAAGGAGCAGTTGGGTCTGCTCGAAGAATCGAAGGACATTCTCCTCAAGATTGGCGCCGTCGATAAGAAGTTCCGCGACCTCGACCAGCGGATCTCGAGCATCGATTCGCGCATCTCGTTGATGGGGAGCAAACTGAACGTGACCCCGGTCCCCGCGGGCACTCAAGGGAGCGGAGACGCGGCCGTGATGACCATGGTGCAGGACACCTTGGGGCAGCGCTATACCATCGAGGCCGAACTCGGGCGCGGGGGGATGGGCGTCGTTTACCGCGCAAAGGACAAACAACTCGACCGGCAGGTGGCGCTGAAGTTCCTGGGCACGCTCGTGGACGACAACGAGGAGTACCGGCAGCGTTTCGTGCGTGAAGCGAAGACGGCGGCGAAGATCAACCACCCAAATATCGTGGCGATCTACGACATCAGCGCCAGCCAGGGCAAGGCCTACATCGCGATGGAGTATATCGAGGGCCAGAGCCTGCACCAGATGCTCGCGAAGAGAGGAAAGCTACCGCCGCGCGAGGCGCTGAATTACATGGCGCAAACGTGTGGCGCGCTGTACGCCATCCACGAGTCGGGCATCGTCCATCGCGACATTAAGCCGGACAACCTCGTGATCGCGAAGGGGGGGATCGTGAAGGTGATGGACTTCGGTCTCGCGAAGGCGGAGGACAACCGCATGACGAAGGCGAATGTCGTCATGGGTACGCCGTGCTACATGGCGCCCGAGCAGGCGATGGGTAAGGACGTTGACGCGCGGGCCGATATGTACGCCTTGGGGCTCGTGCTCTACGAGATGCTGACGGGCAAGGTGCTTTTCCTCGACGGCGACGTCATCACCCGGCAAATCAATGAGGTCCCGCCGAAGCTAAGCGAATTGCTCGACGGGATCCCACCCGAACTCGACGCCCTAGCATCGAAATGCGTCGAGAAGAAACCCGAAGCCCGCTACGAGAACTGCAAAGTCCTTGCTGAAGAGCTACGTAAGATTCCTGTAAACTGAAGATTGGAAGCACTTTCGCTTGACGGCGAATTTCACGGGGGCCGGGCCTGAATATTGCACCGAGTAAGTTGTATCTTGACTGCCGTATCCAGATCCATTCAATTTCAGAGGGGTATAGGCTAAATGAACGGCAAAGAATACGACCTGATCGGTGGTGACGGGAAGCAATACGGCCCTTTTAGCGTACAAGAACTGAATGACTACCTGAACCAAGGCCGCGCCAACCTCCAGTCCCCGGTCAGGGAAAGCGGGACGCAGGAAGAATGGTGCCCCATCAGCGAGGTCCTCGGCGGCAGGGCCAAAGAGACCTTCGATGAACTTCGCGACGCCATTCTGTTTAGTGACCGCCGCTTGCGGGTTGGGCGCGCATTCGCTGAAGGCTCGTCTTTGTTCACGAAGCACATGGGGATTCTGATCGGGGCCTCTCTACTTTTCATGGTGATATTGATCGCCTCCTCTTTGGTGCCGCTCATCGGCGGTATCGTTGAACTCTGCCTGGTGGGACCCCTAACTGGGGGCCTGTTCATCCTGATCCTGAAGCTCATCCGCACCAATTCAGCGGGGATCTCGGATTTGTTTGAGGGTTTCAAAGAGTCTTTTGGCCTGCTACTGGGTGTCGGTATCGCGCAATGGTTCATCGGGATTATTGCGGCGCTTCCGGGAGTGATTTTGATAGGTGCTGGTTTCTTCATGTCCGCCGATGGAATTGATTTCGAAGCCGAAGATGGCTTACCCATCTTTCTAGAGCGATCCCTCACCAATCCGTTTCTGGTTCTTGGATTCCTCGTGCTTATTGCACTCGGTTGGGGCGCCTACGCTGCGATGTATTTTGTGCTACCCCTGGCCGCCGACAGAGGTTTCGGTTTCTTGCAGTGCTTTAGCCTTGGATGCCGCGTTTCCCTGAGAAACTTCTTCCGCATATCTCTGGTCTTTTTTGCCGGAGGCCTGGTTACGCTGATTTCACTTGTGCCTTTGGGGTTGGGTTTGATCTTCAGCATTCCCTGGTTCTTCGCGGTTCTGACCCAAGCCTATGAGCAAATGTTCTCCCCAGAGACCTCAGCGTATGAGCAGTAGCTCACCGCCTCTCCTGGCCAATAGTCCGCCGCCCCTCCTGCCAAAGAGGCGTTACCACGACCTGGACGCGCTGCGTGCCTTCGCCATGCTGCTGGGCATCGTGCTGCACGGGCTCCTCTCCTTCATGCCGAACTCGGGTTGGCCCGGACAGGACATCAACCAGAGCGCGGCCTACGGATTTGGGCTCAACGCCATTCACGGGTTCCGGATGCCCCTGTTCTTTTTGGTCAGCGGATTCTTCACCACGATGATGTGGCGTGGACGAGGACTCGATGGCCTGTTGAAGCACCGCACCGAGCGCGTCCTTCTCCCCCTGGTGGTCTTCGGGGTTGTTCTGGTCCCCGTGACAATGGCCGTGGCCATTTTTGGGGGAATCCAGAATGAACAGATGTCTCTGGCCGGTGAAGGCGCAACGACGCAAGTTTACGCCGAAAGCGAGGAGGTCGAGGAGGCCCCGCTTCTTCCTAAACTGCCTGGACTAGGACCCATCATTGAGCAACTCCCGGTATGGGTCATGTTGGTGGTCGTGCTACTGTGCCTTTCACCCGTGTTTCATCACCTGTGGTTCCTCTACTATCTGCTCTGGCTGGTCCTCGGGTTCATGCTCGTCGTATCATGTACCGAGAAACTGAAACTAAGGTCCGTCCCAGGCTGGTTCGTGGCTTCCCCATATCGTCTGCTTTGGCTGCTCCCCGCGGCCTTCGTCCCACAGTTCTTCATGACAATGGCCTTCGGCGCCGACACCGCGGCCGGCATCGTCCCCTGGCCCCCCAAGCTGCTCTACTACGCCGTCTTCTTTGGCTTCGGCGCAATGTGCTTCGGCCAGAAGGACTTCGACGAAAAGGTGGGGCGGTGGTGGCCGGTATGCCTTGCGCTGGCGGTCCCGGCGCTTCTCCTCGCGCTTCACTGGTTCGAGCTGAGAGGCGCAGCCTATGCCGCCGGCCATGCGGGGGACAAAGATGAGTTCATGATGAGCCATGTCCTCTGCACCGCATTCACCGTTCTCTATACCTGGCTGATGGTCTTTGGGCTCATCGGCTTTTTCCGCTCGTACTTCTCTGGCGAGCACCCGCGCGTTCGTTACATCTCCGACTCCTCCTACTGGCTATATCTGATGCACCTGCCACTGATCATGTTTCTCCAGATTTGCGTGAGCGGCTGGCCCTACCCGAGTTTCGTCAAATTCATCGGCATCTGCGTGGTCACGGCGGGCGTCCTGCTGCTGCTCTACGAATACATGGTCCGCTATACCTGGATCGGCACCATGCTAAACGGGAAGAAAACAAGGACCCGAATCCCCGGGCAGTTGCAAAACACACCCCCTCCCGCACTGCAGGGCTGAGCTCAGGCCCCGGCCTTGCTCCCTAGGATTCGGTTGTGGATTGAAGGGAGGCCTGCCATTTTTGGGGGAGGAGGGCGTGGTTTTGGATGCGGATGCTTCGCGTGGTTCTTCCTGCGTGTTCTAGAGTGATGTCTAGGCGTCTGCGGGGCAAGAATTCTTCGGCGCGTTCGGCCCATTCGATGACGCAGATGCCGTCGGGGCCGTCGAAGAGGTCTTCGTAGCCCAAATCCATGACCTCCCGCGGTTCGGCGATGCGGTAGAGGTCCAGGTGATAGATCTTTGGGGTCCCGTCGTATTCGTTGACCATCGTGAAGGTCGGGCTCGATACAGCGGCCTCCGCTTCGATGGCGGCCGCCATGCCGCGCACGAGGCACGTCTTCCCCGCGCCGAGGTCCCCGCGCAATGCGACGACAGCGCCTTCGGAGAGCAGGCGCATGAGGGCCTTCCCGAGGGCTTCAGTCTCCCCTTCGGAGTTGCTGGTGAGTGTGTGTGTGTCGTCGTTCATCTTAGAATTGTTTGGGTCCTACCGAGATCGCTTCCTAGACAGGATTGACATGATGTACAAGATTCTGGATTCCTGCATCTAATTGAAACGCAGCCACAACCGAATTGCAGTGCAAATTCTTCGTATTGAAAAAGTGGTAAAGAATCCCGAAAATCCCGTTCATCCTGTCAAAAAAGAAGAAACGTGCGGCACCGATTCTAACACCATCGCTACTTCGTGACGACGCGGAAGGGGTCGGGTTCGGTGTAGGGGGTGATTCGCACGCCTTTCAGGTTCTTCTTCAGGTAGCCGGCGAGGGCGGGCACGATCCATTTCTCCGTGCCGTGATGTCCCGCGTCAATGATATTCAGGCCGCGCTCCCTCGCGTCCAGGGCCTCGTGATACTTAACGTCGCCTGTAACGTAGACGTCGACGTCGCCGGGGACCTCGGCGGCGCTTTCTCCTCCCGAGCCGCCCAGAACGGCGATGCTGCGTACTTTGTTCTTCATGTCGCCCGCGACCCGGAGGTGCTTGATCTCAAGCGCGCCACGCACCCGCGAGGCGAAGGTGTTTAGCCTGACCGCCCGTGCGAGTTCTCCGCGGAGCCCAAGCGAAACGGCGGGGTCGCTTCCGTCGAGCATGACGAGGTCGTAGGCCACCTCCTCGTAGGGATGGGCGTCTTTCAGGGCCTGGACGACCTCGGCGGTGCGCGCGCTCGGCAGCAGGGTCTCGAAACGCAATTCCGGCTCGTGATTCACGCGGCGCTTGCTTCCCGAATAGGGACTCGCTCCGCTCCCGGGCTTGAAGGTGCCGGTGCCAGGGGCGCTGAACGAGCAGTGGGTGTAGTCGCCGATCACGCCCGCGCCCGCGGCGGTGACCGCGTCGCGAACAGCGGCGAGATGGGTCTCTGGGACGAAGGTGACGAGTTTCAACCGCTGGGCGTGCTGGACGGGGAACAAGGGCGATACGTTCTTGAGGCCCAGGCGCTCGGCGAGGATGTGGTTGACGCCCTGAGGCACCACGTCGAGGTTCGTGTGGGCGGAATAGCAGGCGATCTTTTTGTTCGCGATGTTGAGACACAGCCGGGCCTTAGCGTTGTCGCTGCGAAGCGTCGTGAGCGGCTCCCAGATGAGCGGGTGGTGCGAGACGATCATCTGCGCCTTCGCCGCAAGCGCCGCCTCGAAGGTCTCGGAGGTGACCGTCAGCGCCACGAGGATCTTTGTGACTTTGCTGTCCGGGCTACCGATGCTCAGGCCCGCCCTGTCCCACGAATACGACAAGGCAGGCGGCGCCCAACGGTCGACAGCCGCCATCACATCACGTACCAGCATCAATTGGACTCCATGGATATGGCCGCGTAGCCAACCACGCGCGAAGTATCGCCAGAGGCCCGGGCGCTGGTGCTGTAGTCGAGCAGCGACCATTCCTCCGCGCCGCATTCGTGGCTGTACACCATGGCGGTGGCGACGGCGTTCAGGCCGCACACGGAACAGCGTCCCGACTCGGCACCGCTGACAAACTCCTCAACGTCTTTCGTTAGTAGCGTGTCGATCGTGCGGCGATCGATCTCGTTGGCTTGGCTTTCCGTCAGGTAGTGCGAAAGATCGGTCGAGGCCAACACCAGATCGCGGTCCCCGGCCAGTTCGGCCAGGACCTTCGCAAACCGAATGCTCGATGGCCCGAAGCGCGAGCCGAATAGGACGGGCACGATGGGCACGTTGCCGAAAGTCATCGAGATGAAGGGGAGCTCGACTTCGAGCGAGTGTTCTTGTGCGTGCGGCTCGGGATCGCAATTGCCGGTGCGCTCGGCGAGACGCGCGGCGAAGTCCTCATCGATCGGGAATTCGCCTAGAGGGGTATCGAAGGAACCTTCGGCGTAGATGGCGGGCCCTTCAAAGGAATAGCGGTGCGAGCAACCGAGGAGGATGACGCGGTCGATGTCGCATTCGGCCGCCCTGCGAAATGCGTAGGCGGCCGTCGGCCCGGAGTAGATGTAGCCGGCGTGCGGCACGACCAGGGCCCGGACGCCCGACTCGGCCGGGCGGACCTCGGACTGGTCGAGATACTCCTGGATCGTGCGCCTGAGGACGGCGGGCTGCTCCGGGTAGAAGGCCCCCGCGACGGCGGGGACTCGCTTCAGGCCGCGTGTCACGTCAATCTCCTATGTGGTGGGTCGTGCCGTTGCCCCTGCCAACTTTCATTCCCGCCGCGCGCCCTTTCCCGATCGCCGCGATGGCGTGCTCAAGGTACTGAAGCAGATACTTCTGGCGATCCGCTTCCTTCGGCATTCGGAGCATCGAGAGACGCTGATTCAGCGACAGACCGACGCGGCTACCGAGAACAAACGAGGCGTTGTCCTGAACGTAATCCGAGGCCGACGTGTCCTTGCGTATCAGACGCATAAAATCTTCGTAGCGCGCCAGCAGCTTCTGATTGGTCTCCGGCTCCGTGCGGGCATCGTTCTCGAGGATCGTGACCTCCGCGCCGGCGTAGAGCTTATCCGGGACTTCCGGCTGGAAGTCGTCGATTCTGAACACACGAGTTCCCCGGACGATGATGTCCATTTCTCCCGTGTCATGGGTATCGAGAATGCGCACCAGCTCGACCTCGGTGCCGACCTTGGAGACGTTTCCCCCCGTGGGCGTGGGGGTCCCGAAGGGGATGCCGAAAGGGATGCCGTCGTCGCGGCACTCAGCGATGAGCTGCTTGTAGCGGGGCTCGAAGATGTGGAGCGGGATTTCCTCTCCGGGAAAGAGCGCCAACTTTAGGGGAAATAGGGCCAGAAACATGGATCGACCTGCGTCGTTTCCACTGAGTATATCCACCCTCCCGAAATGAAGCAATGCGGCTGAATGTGGGTGTGGGTGGTTTGGATTGCAGAGGGCTGGGCGGTATCATGGCGGCCTTTGATGTTCTGCACTATCCGGCGGGGCCGATAAATGCCAACAGAGATCCTCTCGTGGAATGTTAATGGCATGCGGGCTGTTCTGAAGAAGGGTTTTATGGAATGGCTCGACAAGGCGCAGCCGGACGTACTATGTGTACAGGAGAGCCGGGCATTGCCGGACGACATCGGCGCCGCCGACCGCGAGCCGGCCGGGTACACATCGTACTGGATGCCCGCCGTGAAGCGTGGATACTCAGGCGTAGGGGCCTATGTGCGCAAGGAGCCCCTATCGGTGTCGAACTTGGGCAAGAAGGAGTTTGATGACGAAGGGCGGGCGCAGCTCCTGGAGTACAAGAACTACACCATCGTTAACACATACTTCCCAAACAGCCAGCCCGAGCGGAAACGAATCGAGTATAAGCTCAAGTTTTGCGGCGCGATTCGCCGCCTATGCAATCGCTTGGTGAAAGAGGACAAGAACGTTATTCTCTGTGGCGACTACAACATCGCGCATACCGAAATCGATCTGGCCAGGCCCAAAGAGAACGAGGACAGTCCCGGCTATCTGCCCGAGGAGCGCGAGGCGATGACGAAGTTTCTAAAGGGCGGCTACGTCGACACGTTCAGGCACTTCTGCCCCGAGCCGGGGCATTACAGTTGGTGGTCGTATCGGGCGAACGCGCGGGCGAAGAACATCGGCTGGCGTCTCGACTATCATTGTGTGAATGCGGAGTTTATTTCACGGGTCAAAGATGCGACTATCCATAAGGACGTGATGGGTTCGGACCATTGTCCCGTGGGCATCACGATCCGTTAGCAGGAAAGGGTCCCAGTTTCGATGCGCTCGCAGGTGACGACAAAGCGTGGCGACCAGGGAAGGGCCGTAACGATCTCGGGCGATGAATACGCGAAGCCGCACCCGATATTCGAATGCTGCGGAGATCTGGACACGTTGCGGGCCGAGACCGCGCTCCGCCGCTTCGACGTGCTGCAATCCGGTCGTGATGACGCCCAGGAACTCGGCGCGTTTCTGTTCTGGCTTCTGCACGTTTACTTTCTCGTGGGGTCGCAGTGCAATGACCCCGGCAACAAGCACCCCGAGTACCGGAAAGAAGACATCGGCCCGAAGCACCTCGCGCGGCTCGAAGCGATGCAGGCGCGGCTCGAAGCCGAAGTCCGTCTACCGAAGGCATTCATCGTGTCGGCCTCGAACGATCTAGCCGCACGCATCGACCTACTTTGCACAACCGCGCGGCGCTTCGAGCGTAGCGTCGTGCGGCTGAAGGAAGCGGTCCCGGACTTCGGGGCGGCAGACATTCTGGCCTTCGCAAACCGCTTGAGCGATTTCTTGTTCGTGCTGGCGCGCCATCTGGAGAACGGAGAACACACGGCCCTGGATTATTCTGTTCTGAAGGACGAGGAGGGATAGTGTCGAGCTCCTGGAAGCCTGACTACGCGCCCGCGGCCCGGATCGAGGTCCTCAGCCCCCGTTCCGCAGTATTCGCATATCGCCCCTGGGAGGAAATACCGTATCCGATTGGGTATACTACCGGCCCTCGAATCTGGAATAAGGAGTCCGGCTGGCGAGTTGACCGCGGCATACGCTGTTTCGGTATGCTGCCTCCTAGTCGGCTCTTTGAATGTCGAGCGGATGGCCTTCGTCCCCAGAATCACCAGGTCTTTCTTAGGAACGAATATGCAACGTAGCAAAGCCCCGAACTCTTGGAGATCCGAGTATTGAGGTACGCGATCCTCTCGGACAATCACTCGAACCTCGAAGCGACGCTTGCGGTCTTACAATACATTGATAAGGTTGGCGTAGACCAAATCGTTCATCTCGGGGACGTGGTTGGATACAACGCGAACCCGAACGAATGTTGCGATCTTCTTCGCGAGCGGAACATTCCGACGATCTGCGGGAACCATGACGCCGTCGCGAGCGGCCTCGAGGAGCCTTGGGGCTTCAATCCGGTGGCCCTATCGGCCGCCATGTGGACGCGGGACACCTTGCGCGACGACAATCTGGAGTGGCTCCAAGGTCTTCCGGACACGCAGAAGTTTGGGCCGTTCTTGGCCTCGCACGGCTCACCGGCGAACCGTAATTCCTACCTCTTCAGTTGGGAAGACATCCTCCCGCACATCCCCTTTGTCGAAGAACGCGGCTGCCGCCTCTGCTTCTTCGGACATACGCATAATCCCGGCATTTTTTCGAAAGACGGCGTGTACACGGTCGATAATGATTCGAAGTTCTCCTTGGGCGGGGAGAAGCTCTTTTTCCTCAACCCGGGGTCGGTCGGCCAGCCGCGCGATGGGGATCCGCGTAGTTCCTTCGGATTGCTGGATACGGATCTCAACGAATTCGAATTGGTGCGCATCAATTACCCGGTTAAACAGGCGGCCGACAAGGTAACGAGCGCCGGATTGCCGGCGTTTCTGGCAGAGCGTCTGTTTCTGGGGCGCTAGAACAAGGGTAAACGGCCGCCGGGTTGGGTCCAAATGCGACAGGCAGAAATCGTTCGTGAAACGAAAGAGACCCGTATCAGGGTCTCAGTCAACCTCGACGGAAGCGGCGAGGCCGATATCTCTACGGGCATCGGATTCTTCGATCACATGCTCACCCATCTCGCCAAACACGGGCGCTTCGACGTGCGCGTGGAAGCAAAAGGCGACCTCGAAATCGACGCCCATCACACAGTCGAGGACATAGGGATCTGTCTCGGGCAGGCTTTCCTGAAGGCCGTCGGCGGCGCCGAAGGTCTGGCCCGTTTCGGCCATGAAGTCCTGCCCATGGACGAGGCCCTGGCGGAAGCCGCCGTCGACTTTAGCGGCCGGCCCTACCTCATGTTCCGCGCCGACCTCCCGAAGACAATGGTGGGGGATTTCGATACGGAACTCGCCGAAGAGTTCTTCCGGGCCTTTGCTATGAACGGCCGGATGACCATTCACGTCGTCCTTCGCTACGGCCAGAACGCCCACCACTGTATCGAGGTGATGTTCAAGGCCTTCGCGCGGGCCTTGTCGCGCGCGCTGGCTCTGGATGCATCGACGAAGGGCGTCCCCTCGACCAAGGGCGTTATCGAAACATGATCGTTATCGTCGACTACGGCATGGGGAACCTGCGTAGCGCTCAGAAGGGCATCGAGAAGGGGGGCCACGAAGCGCTCATCTCAGACGATCCCAACGACATCGAGGGGGCCGAGGGCGTGGTGCTGCCCGGCGTCGGCGCCTTCAAAGACTGCTACGACGGACTCGAGACCCGCGGCTTCGTGCGGCCACTGATGGAGTACGCAGGATCGGGCAGGCCGCTCTTCGGCATCTGCGTGGGCATGCAGCTCTTGTTCGAGGAGAGCGCCGAAGGCGAAGGTTCGCGGGGCCTGGGCATCTTGCCGGGGAAGGTCGTGCGCTTTCCGGAGCCCTCAGAAACCGGCCTGAAAGTGCCGCACATGGGCTGGAACGTTCTTGAAACAGTGCCGTCCGCGCCGTGTCCACTGCTTCGGGAGGTTTCTGCGCGCCCATATGTCTATTTCGTCCACAGCTACTACCCGCAGCCCGACTCCGAAGAGGTTGTATACGCCACGGCCGACTACGGGGTGAAATTTGCGGCGCTGGTGGGCCGAGGGGCCGTCTACGGGGCCCAATTCCACCCCGAAAAGAGCCAGCGGGAGGGCATCGCGATCCTCAAAGCCTTCGGAGACCTTGTACAGGAGTCGACCAAATCGGTTAAACTGTAAGCAGGGGAACCCATGTCGGCAGAGGTGGCATCATGATTAAGCAAATCTTGGTACCAACGGACGGAAGCACCTTCGGCTCGACCGGGGTCGCCTACTGCGTGGCGCTGGCGAAACGCCATGGGGCCTCGCTCATCGGCCTGCACGTCATCGACATCAAGCTGCTCGAAGGCCCATTTCTACGCGATATATCCGCCTCGCTGGGGACGGCGCCCTACGTTAACTACCAAAACAACATCTCATTGCTCCTGGAGGAACGAGGCAAGGCGGCGCTGGGAGCTTTTGGCGAACGCTGCAAGGAGGCCGAGGTGCCATTCGAGTCGCACCAGATTGTCGGCGCTGTCTCGCGTGTGATCGTTGAAGAGAGCGGGCTCGCCGACCTCCTCGTGATGGGCCGCGGTGGCGAGCACGGCGAATGGTTCGATGGCCTATTGGGCTCCACGACCGAGGCCGTCGCCAGGCACGCACAGTGCCCCGTACTGCTGACGGAGCGCGAAGAGGCCCGCATTCAGAGGGTTGTCGTCGCCTATGACGGTTCGGAGCATGCACAGGGCGCTCTGCAGTTCGCCACCAGCATCAGCGAAGCGTGGGGCGTGTCTTTCGAAGTCCTGATGGTGGGCAAGGATGGGTGCGAAGAGATGGCCGACGAGGCGCGAACTTATCTGGAAGCGCATCGAATGGAAGTCCAGTGCGTGGCCCGTGAAGGCGATCCACGTGACGTGATATTGGATTACGCAAAGGAACATGAAACTGACTTGATCGTCATGGGGGCCTACGGGCACTCACGGGTCCGCGAGTTGATACTGGGAAGCACGACCCAGTACGTAATTAACCACGCGCCGTGTCCCGTGCTTTTGGCCAGGTAAGAGGGGGAGCGAGATTACGGTGACGAAGAAAATCCGGCTTGATAAAATCGTGTCGAAAACTGGAGATCTGCCGGCCATCCCGGGAGTAGTAACTGAGGTCATGAATCTCACTTCCGATCCGAATGCATCGGTTTCGGAGTTGAGCGGATTGATCGAACGCGACCCCGTGTTGACAACGAAACTGCTCAAGATCAGCAACTCGGCCTATTACGGGATGCGCCAAGTCGTCGGCACGCTCAAGCTGGCGCTGGTGATCCTCGGCGCGCGCGAGGTGCGCAGCATTGTCGTGGGCATCGCCGTGCTCGACACATTCCGGGACGAAGAGACAGAGATGCTGCTCGGCCAGCATGGGCTCTGGCAGCACTCGCTCCTTGTGGCGGGGATCGCGAAGAAACTCGGAACGCACCTTGGCCTCAGCCTGCAAGGCGAGGGTTTCATAGCCGGCCTGATCCATGATATCGGGAAGCTGGTTCTTTGGAAGCATCTTGGGGCGGAGTATCGCGAGCTCTTCGAACGGGCCCAGCGGGAGGACGTCCCCCTGCACCAGCTGGAGCAGGACGTTCTCGGCTTCAACCACGCGGACGCCGCAGCGGCCCTTGCGGGGGCCTGGAATCTGCCGGAGACGCTGACCTTCGCCATCGGGGCGCACCATACGGGCAACGATCGCGTGCAGGATGACGGGCCCGCCCCGAAACTCGCGGCGTTGGTGCGGATCGCGAATGTGGCCGCCCACGACGATTTTGAGAACCTCGAAGCGATCGAGCTGCCGTCGTGCGCAGATGATCGGGCTTGGAAGGCTTTGACGAAGGTCGGTGAACCAGTTGCCATCGAGACCCGAAAAGAGGTCTTGTGGGGGTTCCAAGAGGAAATGAACAAGACCCCGCCGCTGAA
>SDBV01006832.1_pt1 | contig 15713 bp, 5 predicted proteins | sample 2277081 | NCBI WGS metagenome assembly SDBV01 (sample SAMN10402039, study PRJNA504765) | marine sediment metagenome | isolation source: marine sediment core GS10_PC15, 223 cmbsf | place: Arctic Ocean: Southern Knipovich Ridge | collected 2010
AAGACATATCTTACCTAAGTGAAAACATCTACATAGGTGAAGCCAGTGTTAAAGATATTTCCAAAGGCACCGCAGGAACTTTTAAGAAATATTATCAATGGCTTGGCAATAGTATTAAAGTCCAAACAGCAGTTCTTGGAAATGTAATTTCCAATTCTAAGTTTGTTCAGAATCTTACTGAAAGCATTAAAGGTATTTATTCGGGTATAGCAAAAGATATCAAAACCATAGCAAGAGCTATTTACAAAGGAATTAAATATATAGCAAATGCTTTACGGCAGACAGGTAGATACATTTCTCAGTTATTTAAAAAAACTTACCAGTTCGTTATTCGGTCTTGGAGAATCTTTCTGCCCGAAGAAGGACTCGTAGTCCTTACCGGCCCTGCTGGCCCCGCTGGTTCTACTGGCCCTGCTGGTTCTACTGGCCCTGCTGGTCCTGTCGGCCTCTCGGGCCCTCAAGGCCTTCAAGGTTCTGCTGGTTCTCGGGGAAGGAGGGGCAATCGGGGTCCCGAAGGTCCTCCCGGAGATATTGGGCTTACCGGGAGCTTTAGTTCCGGCGGCAATATAAATGCCGGAGCAATCACCGCCATTTTAACTACTGCTCCTCAATTAAAAGTAGGATACGATATTGCTAATTACTCTTCTCTTTCCGTTGACAGCGCAGGGGATTTAATTTTAGCCACTACTGGAGGAAATATATCTTTTGATGATGAAAACCTGACTACAACAGGTAAAATAAGCACTGCTACTTTCCAGATGACCTTTGACGCAGTACCAGGGCACACCTTAATTGCTGATGTTGACGGCAATGCCTCTTGGTCTGATGTATCTTCATCAGCAGGACCCTGGACTCTGGCAAGCTCCTATCTTTATCCTGACAGCGCCTCCTACCTTATAGGTATAGGTGACACCTCCCCTGACTCTGCTTTAGAAGTAGTATCAGCAGGTGACGACTACTTCATGATATCTTCTTATGCTGACGGAGACGGGGATATATTATTGGTTGATAGCGCTGGGAATTTGACTATCGGAGGGGGAGGTTTGAGTACTACTGGAAGCGGGACTTTCGGCTATGTAAACATAACCGACGAAGCACAGGGCTACCAGATAGACGGGATTAGGATACTGACGAATGAGGGAACAGGTAACTTGATTATAGGAGAATATGCTGGAGAAAATGACCCAGGAACTAATAATTTACTTATAGGATATGGAGCAGGAAGATATATTGATAGTTCTGGGTCTGGAACAGACCGTAATATTTTTATAGGAAATTTTTCTGGTGGAGGAGATAGTGTAGGGACGCCTAATGAGGGAAATTATAATGTAGGGCTAGGTCGTCAAACTCTTGATGCTCTTACATCTGGCGAAAATAATATTGCAATTGGTGATAGTGCTTTAACTACTATCAATAGCGGTAGTTATAATATTGGAATAGGGTCAAATGCAGGACAATGGAATCAAACTGGCGCTAATAACACTTATGTTGGTTATTTTGCGGGTTTTGGAGTGGGTGGAAACTCCAACTCCAATAACATCTTCATTGGATACAAAGCAGCAGAAGACATAACTACAGGTTCAGACAATATAGCAATAGGATATATGGCTGGAGAAGGCTGGCTAACTGATGAAAACAACAAACTAATAATAGCCAACTCTAACACCGCTACTCCCCTTATCTATGGGGACTTCTCTACTAACGAACTTAGTATATTCGGTATGTTAGAGGTAGCTTCTGTGGGAGACGACTACTTTATGATATCTTCCTATGCAGACGGTGATGGCAACATCCTTATAGTAGATTCAGCTGGCAATGTAGGGATTGGGACGACAACGCCGACACAGGCATTAGATTTAGGTTCAGGCAATTTCACCACCACTGGAACAATTGGCATCAACACAACTCCAGCATCGGACAAGGCGATTACTGTTAGCAAGACCATAACAGAAGCAGGTTCTTTCTATGCATTGCATAATACCTTGGTTAACGACTTCGGTGGCTATGACGATATAGTTGGAGTATATAATGATATGACTGATAATTCTGGAGGATTGACTACCTATGGAGTATATAATTTACTAAAAGCCGCTGATGATATTAATGCCCAGACCCTTTACGGAACTTGGACAAAACTGCTCACTTACAACTCTGATACCGGCTATGGAAGTTACGTTGAAGCAGATGCCTCCTCAGGTGGCGGCACCCAGTATGGCTACTATGCCAACCTTAATGATTCTGATGCTACTAGCTGGGCATTTTATGCTGAAGCTGGCGAGTCCTTTTTCGTCGACGGTCTTTTTGTTGAGAAGACGGTAGGTGCTGGGGAAGAAGCTTTTGGATTGAAAAACACATTTAATAATCAAGATGGAACAGTTTATGGAGTATATAATGATTTGTTTGAGAATCCCGTAGGGCTCACTTCTTACGGAGTGTATAATCTACTAAAAGCCAAAAGTGGTGATGGTGAGCAGACCCTCTACGGGACTTATGCAAAGATGCTCACCTACGAAGATACTATCTACGGTCATTATGTCGAACCGGATACTGACTCAACCGGCGGCACCCAGTATGGCTACTACGCCAACCTTAATGATTCTGATGTTACTAGCTGGGCATTTTATGCTGAAGCTGGCAAGTCCTACTTTGGAGAAAGCGTTGGCATCAACGACACCTCCCCTGACTCGATGTTAGAAGTAGTATCAGCAGGAGACGACTACTTTATGATATCTTCCTATGCAGACGGTGATGGCAACATCCTTATAGTGGACTCAGCTGGCAATGTAGGAATTGGGACGACGACTCCTACCGAGGCATTAGATTTGGGTTCAGGCAATTTCACCACCACTGGAACAATAACAGCAGGAGGAGGGATTACCCCAGGTGGCAACATAACCTTGGCAGATGATGAATGGATTGGATTAAGTGGGTCAACAGGCAGACTTATCTTTGATGATGATGGAGATTATGGTATCTTCTCCGATATTACAGTCGGTATCAATGACCTCACTCCTGACTCTGCCTTAGAAGTAGTCTCAGCAGGAGACGACTACTTCATGATATCTTCCTATGCAGATGGTGACGGCAACATTCTCATAGTGGACTCAGCTGGCAATGTAGGGATTGGGACGAGTACACTAAGTTACAGATTTGAAGTAACAGATACAGGAACAACAACTGCTGTTAACTTGAGTGATGTTTTATATGTTGATGCTTCTGGCAACTATGTAGGAATAAATGATTCTACCCCTTCAGTAGCTTTAGATGTTACTGGAGATGTAAACATAGCAGGAGATTTAACTGTCGTTGGAGAAACACCAGACCCTCCTAGTGGTGCTGAGAATGCTGCAGATATAACAATAACTGGTGGAGATGGTTCAGCAGGGACTGTGTCTCCTTCTAATGGCGGAAGTATTATATTAACTGGTGGCTTTGCGGGAGACAATTCAGAGTCAGGGCTTGTTGGAGAAATTAATTTAATTACACGAGAAGGTCACGATGGAGGGCTTGGTCCCCCCACAGATGGAGGAGATATTACATTAACAACAGGGGCAGGAGCAACAAGTTCTGATGGTGGAAATATTATATTAACAACTGGGGCTGGAGCAGGAGCTGGAGATTACGGAAACATCATTATGGTTCAGAATGGCGGGAATGTCGGCATTGCCGACACCTCCCCCGACTCTGCCTTAGAAGTAGTATCAGCAGGAGACGACTACTTTATGATATCTTCCTATGCAGACGGTGATGGCAACATCCTTATAGTGGACTCAGCTGGGAATCTCACTGTTACAGGTTCAGGGAGATTTGATGGTGGGATTGGAGTAGGAACAGCACCTTCTTATGCCTTACATATCGATACAGGAGAGGTGAATATAACGGGCTCGGATGGTTCTGGATATAATGGAGCTGCTCCAGATGTTTTGACTATTATTGGAGGAACAGGGGCAAATGAAGGGTCAACAGGTGGTGCTGGTTCAAACATTGTTATAACGGCAGGAAACGGTGGCGCATCACCTCCTGGATCTGCAGTTGGTGGGGCCATAACGCTTACATCAGGAAGTGCTGGTGATGCAACTTCTTTCGCTGAAGATGGTGGAGATATTTCATTAGTCACAGGAGCAGGTGGAAGTGGCAGTAACTACAATGGTAGTGGTGGAGATATCTATTTAACAACAGGTATTCCTGGAAGTGGGGGTGGAACAGCTGCCTATTACGGCGATATCATCATGGTTCAGAATGGCGGGAATGTCGGTATAGCCGACACCTCCCCCGACTCTGCCTTAGAAGTAGTATCAGCAGGAGACGACTACTTCATGATATCTTCTTATGCAGATGGAGACGGGAACATCCTTATAGTGGACTCAGCTGGCAATGTAGGGATTGGGACGACGACTCCAACTCATACTTTGTACGTTGTTGGAGAGATTAATATTAATGGAACTACAGGAGCAAGTTCAGGGGTTCAAGGAGGTAATCAAACTATTACTGGAGGGGATGGTTTTTCAGGTATTGGACCTCCAGCTAAGGATGGTGGAAAAGGTGGAGATATATTAATAAATTCTGGACAAGGTGGAAATAGTTATGATAGTTTATCTGGAGGATATGGTGGAGATATAATACTTACAAGTGGAACAGGCGGATATGATGTTCATTCGTCTGGGGAAGTTAGTACTGATGGGGGAGATATTTATTTAACAACAGGTTCACTTGGGCTTGAAGGTGGAAGTTATGGTGCTGTCATTATGGTTCAATCCGGGGGCTATGTAGGAAATGCCGACACCTCCCCTGACTCAATGTTAGAAGTAGTCTCAGCAGGTGACGACTACTTTATGATATCTTCTTATGCAGATGGAGACGGCAATATACTCTTGGTAGATAGTGCTGGGAACTTTAACTTTGGTACAGGCGACCTCACCACCACAGGCACTCTCGGAGCAGGGGCAACTACCGTAACATCTTTAGACGCAGGTTCAGGAACTATTGAAACCACAGGCACAGGAGATTTTGGTAAATTAGTAGTAGATACAAATACCCTCGTAGTAAATGCCACAAGTTATGAAGATAGGGTAGGAATAAACACCGCCACTCCCACAGTAGCTTTAGATATAACTGGCGAAGTTCTTATAACTCCTTCCGCTACTGCTACCAAAGGTTTTGAGGTAGATGGCACGACCGTTCCTTATACAAGCACTGCTACAAGTTGGGGTATCTTTAATGAAAGAACTATAAATACTACTCCAGGCACTTCCAAACCAACTGCTTATGCTATGCAAAATAAAATAGAGCAGAATTATGCTATTACTGGCGGTAATGAAGCGAGAATGACTACTTATGGTTTAAACAATCTTGTAAAGATAACCTCAGCGCATAGTGGAACACCAACAGATGGTCTAAACGATACTGTTTATGCTTCTTTCAATAAAATTGAGAGAAGCGGAATAATAACTGCTAAAACCTCGCCTCAGGTAAACACAACAAATATCGGATCAAGAAACTGGGTTCAGGGTGGTTCTAATTATGATAATTCTGATGGGGGAACATTGAACTCACTTAACATTGGGACAGACATCTTGGTTGGTGGAACTGTATCATCTATAAATGGCACAATAAATAGAGCTGTAATTGGAGAAAGAATAACTTTGACAGCATTGATTGGAAGTGGAACAGGAACTACAACTGCCACTGGATTACAGTTTACTCGTATTGACGGAGATAATGTTAAAGCAATTCACGTTCAGGACAATCTTAATGGAACTAATACAAATTGGGTAATATATAGTGAGCCAGTAGAGGATAGTGCCTTTGCAGGTAATATGAGGATAGGTTCACTTACTGTTCCTTCAGTAGCTTTAGATGTAACTGGAAGTGCTCTATTCTCTGGGACAGTCGGTATAGCCGACCTCACTCCCGATTCAGCTCTTGAAGTAGTATCAGCAGGAGACGACTACTTCATGATATCTTCTTATGCTGACGGAGACGGGGATATATTATTGGTTGATAGCGCCGGGAACTTTAACTTTAATGCGGGCGACCTCACTGGTATAGGCACTATAAACGGAATTACTACAGGAACGGGATATTTCAGGGAAACTTTCTGGGCAGAAGATAGTAGTAATATGTCTACGGGAGATAGTGGTGGCAAGGAATATAGTTATGGTAATGGTAATATGGGGTCTGATGGTATAATTATGGCTTATACAGGACAAGTAGTTGCTATGAGTATCCAAACCGAAATTAGTGCCGCTGACACAGGCAGGGTGCAGATAATGAAGAACGGTTCGGCTCAAGGGGCAAGTTATCAAATTGGCACACCAGGAGTAAACAATTCAGGAAGTTATATTGTCTTTGGAACGCCTTTATCTTTTACAGCTGGTGATGAAATAGGGTTTATCACCACCACGAGTGAAACAGGAACAGAGGGTATTATAGTTACAGTGTGGGTGCAATACGCCATTGCTGGATTAAGGGGTGAAACGGGTCCGATGATAGACATAGGTTCGAGCACCGACCACGGAATACTCCGATGGGACGGAACAAGTGGCGATGCGATTCAGGACTCTGGTGTTACGATAAGTGATACAAATGACCTCACTACCACAGGCAAAGGGACATTTGGAAATTTAGATGTAGATACTCTTAATTTTAATACTAATGTAATTACCGATAGTACAGGGACAGTTAGAATAAATGATAAAGTATGGATTGTTCAAAGCGGTACTGACCAGCTAAAAATTCAGGGTGGAACTGATGATTGGATTGCTATTACAAGTGCAACTGCCGCAGGTGCTGGAACTCAAACAATTTATACAGAAACTAATAGTGATTTAGCATTAACGGCAGGAGCAACTGCAGACCTTATTCTTAGTGCAGGTGGAAATGTTGTGATAAATGATATTGATGATTTGAGTATTGCTGGAGAGTTAGGAATTGCCGACACCTCCCCTGACTCTGCCTTAGAAGTAGTCTCAGCAGGAGACGACTACTTTATGATATCTTCTTATGCAGATGGAGACGGGAATATATTGTTAGTAGATAGTGCTGGCAATGTAGGGATTGGATTAACAGTTCCTACTGAGAAATTAGATGTTTCAGGAAACATCAATGTTTCAGGAACAATAACTGGAAGCACAATAGTAGCTGGCTCTCTTACAGGCATATTAGTGGGTTCAAGTGGAACAGTAGGAACCAACTCTGAACTGACAAACTGGCTGGATGATGTAACCCTTTCGGATGGTGGAGCAGTAAACTTAGGCCTGGCCAGCTTTACTACCACTGGCACAGGATTTTTCGGAAGTATATTAGTCACAGATAGTCTCGGTATTGGAGACACCACTCCCGATTCAGCTCTTGAAGTAGTCTCAGCCCAAGACGACTACTTCATGATATCTTCCTATGCAGACGGAGACGGGAATATATTATTGGTTGATAGCGCTGGGAACTTTAACTTCAATTCAGGCAACCTTACCACCACAGGCACAGGAAGGTTTGACGGTGGAATTGGAGTAGGAACAGCACCTTCTTATGCCTTACATATCGATACAGGAGAAGTTAATATAACTGGGACTGATGGTATTTCCGGAGCTTCACCAACGGATCCTCTTGATGTTTTAGTTATAGTTGGTGGAGTTGGTGGAGCTGATACTACTGGAGGTGACACTTCTAAAGATGGTGCAGAGATTTTAATGACATCTGGAGCAGGAGGAGCAGGACCAGTAGGGGGAACAGCTGGAAATAGTGGGGATATAGTGATTGCTTCTGGTTCTGGAGGAGTTGGTTCATCTACAGGAGGAACAAGTGGAGATAGTGGAGATATATATTTAACAACTGGGGGAATAAGTACAGGTGGGGTTGATGGAAATTATGGAAATATAATTTTAGTAAAAGATGGTGGGAATGTAGGTATTGGGACGACGACGGGGACGGCAACTTTAGATGTAGCTGGTAATTTAAGGATTATTGGAACAACTGCTGCTGATCAGACAGATGCTCCAGATATGATTATTACTGGAGGACAAGGAGGAGTAGGAGCTAATTCTGGGAATGGTTCAAATATTAGATTAACTTCTGGATTAGGAGGAACTGGGACTAATAGAGGAAATCCAGGAGATATTTTTATAACTGGTGCTGATGGGTATTTTGGTCCTGGTGGACAACAAACTGATGGCGGTTTGATTACAATAACTTCTGGAAGTGCTGCACAATCTGGTTCTGGAAATGCGGATGGAGGAACAATAGAAATAACAACTGGTCAAGGATATGGGACTGGTGGTTATGGAAATATCATTATGGCTCAGAATGGTGGAAATGTAGGTATTGGTGGGGCAACGAGCTTTGGCACCAATGCAGTTGGAGTATTTGGAATTGGCAATGGTACAGCGCCAGACACAAGCCCGGCGAATATGATCCAGCTTTATGCTACAGACAGCAACAGCACTAGCGAGTTATTCGTCTTGGATGAGGCGGGTAATGAAACTCAGCTTTCCCCTCATAACCCTGAAACAGGCGAGTGGATATTTAGTTCCAGAAATCTAAACACAGGCAAGGAACTGAAAGTTGAAATGGAACAATTGGTTAAATACTTAGATAAGACATTCGGCACTGACTTTGTAAAAGAGTTTCAAGACGGCCAGCTTGTTGAAGAAGACGGAACAATAGGAGACGGAACGGTTGATGGCGTGACGCCCGAACAATCAATATTTGTCCTGAAGATAAAGCAAGCCCTCGCTTCGCTCGGGCTGTTTGTGGAAAACGGCATTGCTGAACTACGAGAAGTTATTGCTGAAAAGATAACAGCTAAAACCGCTAGAATAGACAAAATAGAGATGGTTGACACTGTAACCGGCGACATCTATTGTACCTGGATTGAAAACGGAGAAATGAAAAGGGAAAAAGGAGAATGCTCAACAATAAATTTTAATGGTAGTCCTGAGCCGCAGCCAGAAATAGAGGGTTGTACCGACTCGATTGCCTTAAACTATAATCCCGAAGCAATAGTGGATGATGGTTCTTGCGAATACTCACCTGTGGGCGAAGAAGAAGAGGAAGAAGAGGAGGAGGAAGAGGAAGATATTGAGGGCTGTATTGATCCAATAGCTCTAAATTATAACCTAGAAGCTACAATTGATGACGGCTCCTGTGAATATCCTCCTATTGGTGAGGAAGAAGAAGAGGAAGAAGAAGAGGAGGAGGAGGAGATTGCAGGATGTATTGACCCTGAAGCTCTGAATTATAACTCTGATGCAACAATTGACGATGGTTCTTGTGAATACGAAGTAATGGGTTGCACTGATTCCGAAGCATTAAATTACAGCCCGGAAGCTACTGCGGACAACGGAAGCTGTACTTATCCCGAACCTGAGCCCGAACCACCCGCCCAAAATCCGGAGGACAATGAGACGGGCCCACCTGCTTGTGAAACTTGCGGCGGGGAGCCTGAGCCTGAATTAGAATAACTGTCAAAACCCTTGACAAAATATCATAGACATGCTATGATGTTTATATAAGAGAGTGATCAATAACTCTTTTTAATCAAGGGATGATTAGATGATAATGAGTAAGGACTTAGAGAGTATCTCTCCGTTATACTCAGAGGAGTCAAGAGTATTGACTCAGTCAAGAATATTGACTCACGAGAGTATTAATATATAAAGCACCTTCACTTCGTTCCATATCATCCCTCTTATTTTCTAAAAGAGGTCTAAACAGACCTCTTTTTTTTGTTAGAATACTTGACTAAGATATACAGGTATGTTAATACGGGTTATTAATGTTTAGTTCCTTCAAAAGCAAATAATAAAAGGAGAAACGCAGATGGGAAAGAAAAAAAAGATAGTTTTAACCGAAAAAAGTAAGCTTATACATTGCGGTGCAGCGCTGGTGGTGGCAGATAGTATCTTTGAATGCGCAGCTCTTGTTACGGAGATACGCATGGAAGACCATCGTAAAGATTACCCTAATCCTGTGTATCATCAGACCGCTCAAGGTCTTTTACTTGAACTTTGGGGTGCTCGGCCAGTGTCAGTAATAACACCGTGGGGAGAATATTATTTTAGCGGTTCCTATAGTTTTAGCCAATTAGCGAAAGCAGAGATTAAAGCCTGGAATATAATTCTAAAAGAATTAAAAACGCGGTTAAATTTGAACTTATACAAACCTAAATCCGAAATTGCAATAGATACTATAAGAGGCGACCTTTTCAGAATCAAAAGCTTTGATGATTTTTCCTTGCCATGCGTAGTAGAACGTGTTTATTCTGATTATGAATCTTTTGAAAAAGCGGGGGCAGAATGGGGAAGATTAATCCAATTGGTTCAAAAAAACAAGCATTAGTAACTATAGAAGGTATACGGTAAAAATCGTATACCTTTTTTTATACAAAGATTATAAGGTTAAGGGTCGTCAAAAAGGCGATTTTTTGTTAGAATTAAAAATAGAATATATTGATCCTTAAAATTATTGATTTTTAAAATCAGTATGAAATTTATTAAATATTATATTACGGCTTTTTTGGTTATAGTAATAATTGGATTGTTTTTTATTTTTTTTCAGAAATATATTTTTAGGTTTGGATTTTCAGTTCCAGAAACTAATCTTGCTGATGAAGATTTTTCTTCTCCAGGTCCAGATATGGATTCTGATATTGAATCTCAAAAACAGCTTCCTTATCAGCCGGAGATAATAAAAGCTATTTATTTAACGAGCTGGTCGGCTAGTAAAGAGAAGCGCATTGATTATGTAATTGATATTGCAAAAACTACAGAAATTAATGCTGTAGTGATTGATATTAAGGATTTTTCCGGTTATGTAGCTTATGACACAACAGTTCCAGAGGTGGAGAAATACAATGCCGAGCAAATAAAAATTTCTGATATAGATTCCCTTATACAAAAACTTCATAAAGAAGGAATCTATGTAATTGGCAGAGTCACTGTTTTTCAAGACCCGGTGTTAGCCCGCGCCAGGCCAGATTTAGCAATTCATAGTAAGTCCAAATTATCTTCCTCGACTTCATCTGCTTTGCTTTTTTCTTCTCTATGGCTTGATAATATGGGATTAGCTTGGATTGATCCTGCTGCAAGAGAATCTTGGGATTATAATATTGCTATTGCAAAAGATGCTGCTGGCCATGGTTTTGATGAAATAAATTTTGATTATGTTCGTTTTCCTTCAGATGGTGTTTTACAAGACATGAGTTTTCCTTTTTGGGAAGGAAAGATTCCAAAACATCTGGTTATTAAAGAATTTTTCAAGCATCTTCGCCAAGAGCTTCCTACCACGAAAATATCAATTGACCTTTTTGGTCTTTCTACGATTAGCTTTGATGACTTAGGCGTGGGTCAAATAATTGAGGACGCATTTGAATATTTTGATTATATCTCCCCAATGATTTATCCTTCCCATTACGCAGATGGCTTTATGGGATATCAAAATCCGGCTGAATATCCTTATGAAGTAGTAAAATATTCAATGGAAAGTGCTTTAAAAAGATTGATGCTCTACAAACAATCACAAAAGACAAATGTTCAATTACGCCCTTGGCTTCAAGATTTTGATTTAGGAGCTATTTACAATGCCGAGATGGTAGAGTCTGAGATTAAGGCAGTTTATGATGCAACAGGAGATAATTTTAAAGGCTTTATGTTATGGAATTCATGGAATATTTATACAAAAGAAGCCCTTCAACCTAAATAATAAATGAAATAAGCATGGAATTTAAAATAAAAGAAATAAACAATAAAGAAGTCTGGGGAAGTTTCTTATTAGGATGCAAAGAGAAGACCTTTTTGGATTCTTGGAATTGGGGTGAGTTTCAGAAAAAAGAAGGAGAGAAAATTTGGAGACTTGGTATATATGATGGTGAAGAACTTGCTGCCTCAGCTTTAGTGATTAAGATTAAAGCAAAAAGAGGAACTTTTTTGTTTGTTCCTCATGGACTCAATATTAATAACCGATCACCAAAAAACAATAACCAAGTATTAGAAACTCTATTAGATGAACTTAAAGTGATTGCCAAGGAAGAGAAAGCAGGTTTTATTAGAATTGCGCCGATTTGGGAAAGAAATGAAGAAAATATTAAAATTTTCAAAGATCTTAAATTTAGAGAAGCTCCAATCCATATGCATCCTGAAGTAACTTGGGAAATGGATATTACTCCTACTGAAGAAGAACTTTTGATGGGAATGCGGAAAACAACCCGCTATTTGATACGGCAAGCTCAAAAAAACAATGATATTGAAATTATTAAAAGTCAAAATATTGAGGAATTAAAGAAGTTTGATGAGATTTATTGTGCGACAGCGAGACGGCATCACTTTGTTCCTTTTTCTTTGGATTACTTAGAGAATCAGTTTTCATCTTTTTTAACGGATAATCAAATTTCAATATTTTTTGGAAAATACAAGGGCGAAGTTGTTTCTTCATCTATAGTTGTTTTTTGGCAAAATATTGGATTTTATCACCACGGAGCTTCTTTATCAGAATATAATAGGGTTCCAGTTTCTTATCTTCTGCAGTGGGAAGCAATAAAAGAGGCCAAAAGAAGGGGGTGTGAAATGTATAATTTTTGGGGAATAGCTTCTGAGATTAAAGATAAGTCGCAGGTTCAAAAATCAAAACATCCATGGGCGGGTTTAACTCTGTTTAAGATGGGTTTTGGCGGCTACAGAAAGGAATATGTCAAAACACAAGATTTGCCGCTTAAATCAACCTATTGGCTGACTTATTTTTTTGAAAAATTACGGAAAATTAAAAGAAGATTATAAGAGCTTTTATATATGAGAAAACATAGATATAGACATAAAAAATACAGCTATAGAAAGCCATATAGGGCAAGGAAAAAAAAGTCGATATTTAAAAACAAATTTTTCTGGCTAGGCTTATTGTTTTTAGTTATCTTGGGAACTGCTTTTTATTTTGTTGTTTTCTCCTCTGTTTTTAAAATAAAAGAAATACAAATCTCCGGAGATTTAAAGATTTCGGTTGAAGAGATTAAAAACGTTATCTTAGAGCAGATTGATAAAGATTATTTTAAAAAAAGTATTTTTCTAGTTAGTTTAAAAGAAATAAATGGAGCGCTCTTAGAAAAATTTCCTCAAGTTGCCAGAATAACTCTAGATAGAAGTTTTCCTAATGTTCTAGCCGTTGTAGTTAAAGAAAGAAAACCAATAGCAGTCTTTTTACAAGGCGATGATTATTATTTTATTGACAACGAAGGGATAGTCTTTGAAAAGATTTCTGAAATACCGCCTCAAATGTTAAAAATTAAAAATTCAACCTGGATTTCAGATCTTGAATTGGGGAAAGGAATATTTAGCAAAGAGCGGCTGGAGCAAATTTTAAAAATAGAGGCAAAATTAAATGATTTAGAAATTCCACTTAGAGGAGTTTCTATAATATCTGATAGAAGGTTAAATGTTGAAACTTCGGAAGATTGGGAAATCTATTTTAATCCAAAAGAGGATCTTGACTGGCAGTTAACAGAACTTAACTTGCTTATAAAAAAAAGAATTCCTCCTGATAAACGGAAGAATTTGGAATATATTGATTTAAGATTTGAAAAAATTTACATCTTTCCCGAAACTTATTCAGAGTAAATTAAAAAATCCAATAGAATATTAAAGCGAAAAGAAATTCAAAAATTTTTGAAATGACAACTATAATTAATATTCCACCCAGGATTAATAATAGTATTTTTGTAACATTGAGTTTCTTTTTATTTTTTCTGGTATCCATAAAACTACTTTAACATATTTTCATTCAACAAAAAACCCGCTAAGCGGGTTTTTTACATGCCTGATTAAAGCCTCGTAGGCTGATACTTGTAGTTATGCAAAACATCTGCTATAATTTTGGTATGTTTCAGAACAAAGAACTAAATAATATAGAGGAATTAAAAAAGCAATTAGAGGAATGTCAGAAATTAAGAGATGAATATTTAACTGGCTGGAAAAGAGAAAGGGCAAACTTGTTAAATTATAAGAAAGAGGAGACAGAAAGAATAAGCAAATTGGTAAAATTTGCTAATGAAGAATTAATATTAAAATTTTTACATATTTTAGACAATATCTATATTGCCGAAGAAAAACTTCCCCCGAATCTTAAAGAGAATCAATGGGTGAGGGGTATTTTGAGAATAAAAACTCAGATTTTAGATTTTTTAAAGAAAGAAGGAGTGGAGGAAATGAAAGTATTAGGGAAGAAGTTTGATCCAAATTTTCACGAGATAGTGGGGGAAACGAAAAAACTAGGTTTTGAACCAGATGTTGTTGTTGAGGAAATTAAAAGAGGTTATCTTCTAAATGGCAATGTCATTAGAGTCGCTAAGATTAAAATTAGTAAATGATAAATTAAACAAAAACTATGTCAAAAATATTAGGTATTGACTTGGGTACAACTTTTTCAGCTACAGCTCTGATGGAATCGGGTGAGCCAAAGATTATTGAGAATAAAGAGGGAACAAGAACAACTCCCTCGGTTGTTGCTTTGACTAAAAACGGAGAAAGATTGGTTGGGGTTGCATCCAGACGTCAACAGATTACCAACCCAAAAAATACTATTTTTTCTATAAAACGACTGATAGGCAGACGTTTTAGAGATGATGAAGTTCAAAAAGACAGGAAACTTCTACCATATGAAATCAAGGAGGCTAGCGATGGAGGAGTGGAAGTGAAAATGGGAGATAAATGGTATAAAACACCCGAGATTTCAGCAATGATTTTGCAGAAACTAAAACAAGATGTAGAAGAAAAGATAGGCGAGAAAATCACAGATGCTGTTATTACTTGCCCGGCTTACTTTGACGATTCCCAGAGAAAGGCAACAAAGGTGGCTGGAGAAATTGCCGGCCTTAATGTAAAAAGAGTTATTAATGAACCAACCGCTGCTGCCTTAACGTATGGTTTAACCGAAAAGAAAGACCAGAAAATTTTAGTTTATGATTTTGGCGGAGGGACTTTTGATGTCTCAATTTTAGATATTCGTAAGGATCCGGATACGGTTAAAGTGATTGGCGTAGGCGGAGATACTCATCTTGGAGGAGACGATTTTGACCAGAAAGTAATGGAGTGGGTAATCACTGAATTTAAAAAAGACCAAGGGATTGATTTGTCAAAAGACCAATTGGCTCTCCAAAGAATTAAAGAAGTGGCTGAGAAAGCAAAAATTGAATTATCAGCGACCTTAGAAACAGAGATTAATCTTCCATTTATTACCTCGGATTCTTCAGGTCCTAAGCATCTTTATCTAAAACTTACCAGGGCTCAGTTTGAAAACTTAGTGAAAGATTACGTGATAAAATCAATTGATTTAGTAAAAGAAACTTTAAAAGGAGCCAAACTTGAATCGAAAGATATTGAGGAAATAATTTTAGTTGGCGGTCAAACGAGAATGCCTGCTATTCAAGAGGCAGTAAAAAATCTTTTTGGCAAAGAATCCAATAAATCCATTAATCCTGATGAAGTGGTAGCAATGGGCGCTGCTATTCAAGGAGCAATCATGGGAGGAGAAACTAAAGAAGTGCTTTTGTTAGAGGCCTCCCCGCTTTCTTTAGGGATTGAAACTTTTGGAAGAGTAAATACGATTTTAATTCCCAAAAACACCACTTATCCTACTGATAAAACTCAGATTTTCTCAACTGCTGCTGACAGCCAGACCTCAGTAGAAGTTCATGTTTTACAAGGAGAAAGACCAATGGCAGAAGATAATAAATCTTT
>SDBV01006833.1_pt1 | contig 15713 bp, 12 predicted proteins | sample 2277081 | NCBI WGS metagenome assembly SDBV01 (sample SAMN10402039, study PRJNA504765) | marine sediment metagenome | isolation source: marine sediment core GS10_PC15, 223 cmbsf | place: Arctic Ocean: Southern Knipovich Ridge | collected 2010
TGTCCTGAATTTCAGTAGGCCTTTCAAAGCCTTTTTTCTCCAGGCAGTGTTTAAGCTTCATGCTGATTGGTAACTCACTGATGAGACGATCAGAACGAAAGTCTTTCACTGCTGTCTGACTTACTGCTTTCACCAGGCGGGAAGGGTCAAGTGTTGACGTCTTTAAACCCGGTCTGGAAGAATTCCGGTAGTTATTATGCGAACCTGAGCGGTTGTATTTAACTTGTGCTGAATTGATTCTTTGTCTTTTCTTAAATGTTGTATTACTCATAAAATTGATTTTGCACAGCCATAATTGGCTGAAATATTGGTTATCAGCGAACTGTTAAAGGATCGCTGGCCTTAGCTGAATCAGAAAAAAAAGAGAGGGGTCCCGGTAGATGGGAAAACTGCCTTGTAAGAATGTCGGCTAAGAAATTTTGACAAAAGTAATCAAAAATATTTAGAATTTGCACACCAGAGATCAGGTAGCACGGGTAAAATGGGTATTTTGCAGTTTAAACCATCTGGAGATGAATAAAAAAGTAGGAGTAGGACTTATCGGATCACAGTTTATTTCCACCATTCACGCAGAATCTTTAAAACTGGTTCCGGAAGCAGAAATTCTGGCGGTCATGTCACCAACAGAAGGACATGCAAAGGATTTTGCTAAGAAATACAACATACTTCTTCTTTCCCTGGTCCTCTTTCTGACCTTTCTTAAACCGGTGCAATCCCAGGATGATCTTAATTTGTTTGACTTCTGGAAGTATTATTCCGATGTGGAGAACTCCATGTATAAAACCTCCTGTTCGCTGGCTTTTAAACAAATTCAGAAAAGAAAAACAGCAGTTGAACAGTTGCATACAAAAAATGACTTCCTGTTAAGACAGGATTTTGTTAAGAATAAGTTGTTACAACTTGTGGGTCCTTTGCCGGCAAAAACCCCATTGAATGCGCGCGTTACCGGTGTAATTAAGAAAAAGGATTACAGGGTTGAGAAGGTTATTTATGAATCCATTCCGGGATACTATGTAACAGCTGCCCTGTTTTTGCCTGAAAACAAAAAAGGGAAAGCCCCTGCTGTCATTTATGCGAGCGGGCATACCACAAATGGTTTCCGCAGTGAAACCTATCAGCACATTATCATTAACCTGGTAAAAAAGGGTTTCGTTGTTCTGGCATTTGATCCCATCGGACAGGGAGAACGATTACAATATTATGATGAAACGAAGGGGAAATCCCGTTTTGGACCTACGGTTGAACATTCCTATCCCGGGGCGCAATGTTATATTTCCGGATATTCCCCTGCAAAATATTTCATCTGGGATGGAATCAGAAGTGTCGATTATTTACTCACAAGGAAAGAAGTGGATCCGGAAAGAATTGGGATGACAGGAAGATCGGGTGGTGGTACCCAGACAGCCTATACTGCGGCCATGGATGACAGGATATTGGCTGCGGCCCCTGAATGCTTTATTACAAGTATGGAATATGTACTGAAATCAATAGGACCACAGGATGCCGAACAAAATCTGGTCCATATGATCAGTGAGGGGATTGATCATGCAGATCTATTGGAGGTCAGGGCACCCAAACCCGGCTTGATGATCACAACCACCCGTGACTTTTTTAGTATTCAGGGTGCCAGGGAAACCTTTGATGAAGTGAAGCGGTTTTATGATGGACTGGGAGCCGGAGAGCATATGAGCATGGTTGAGGATGATGATGCTCATGCTTCCACAAAAAAGAACCGAGAGGCCATGTATGCTTTTTTTCAGAAGTACCTGGACAATCCCGGAAGTCCGGATGATCTTGACGTGGAGGTATTGGAAGAGAGAGATTTATGGGCCACTGAAACCGGTCAGCTGGCAACATCATTGAAGGGTGAGACGCTCTACTCTTTAAACAGAAAAATTGTTAAGAATCAACTCGCAAAATTAAAGTTTTACAGATCCAGTGAGGATTTTGATGAGCATATACTGAGGGTGGAAAATGCAGCCAAACAATTGTCAGGATTTGAATATCCTGCGGATTTTGGAAAGGCTGTGTTTTCAGGCCGGTATGTGAAGAAGGAGTTTGTTATGGAAAAATACCTGATTCCCGGGAGTGGTGACTATATGTTGCCTGCAGCCCTGTTTATGCCTGTTGAAAAGCGGAATGGTGAAGTTGTTCTTGTATTGAATGAACGGGGAATGGAACACGCTGTGGGTAAGGATAGTCTGATGGTACATTCAATGCTGAAACAGGGCTGTTCCGTATTGCTTTTTGATGTTCCTGGCATTGGTAGCCTGGGGCCAGGCTATTTGAAGGGAGATGCCTATATTGATAACACTTCATTCAATCAGTGGTTTGCAGGAATTCTAACCAGTAAGTCCATTGTGGGCATGAGGGCCGAAGATATCCTCAGGATCGTGCATTTTATTAAAACCGTTATTGGAGAATTTGAGACTGTTTCAGCGATAGCTCTGGGGGTCACCGGTAGTGAATTGCTGCATGCGGCCGTTTTTGATAAGACCATTCAAAAGGTTTGCCTGATAGAGCCATTGGTAAGTTATGCCGATGTAGCCCTTTCCCGTGAATACTTACCGGAGTTTATTCCATCGACCGTGGCGGGAGCGATTGAACAATATGATCTACCTGACCTCATTGCGGCTCTCTATCCCCGGAAAGTTCTGCTTGTCAATCCCCGGTTAGGAAATGGGACTTCTGCTGAGGTTGGTAAGAAATCGTGTTATCTGACCTATCCAAAAATTGTATATACCCAAAAGGATGTTGCCCATAACTTTACGCATTCCTTTGCGGGTGAAGAGCAGCTGATTTATGAAAAAATCATAGAGTGGCTGAAATAAAACAGAGCATATATGAAATTTGAACAATACAACATCGCTGAGGGAATTAAAACCAGTATCTCAAAACTGGGGTATAAAAAGCCCACTGATATTCAATATAAATCCATTCCTCCCATTCTGAAAGGGGAGGATGTACTGGCCATTGCACAAACCGGTACTGGGAAAACTGCAGCATATGCCATACCGGTGCTACACATATTGCAGGCCAGGAAAATCAGCGGACGACCGGATGGAGTGAAGTGCCTGGTGATGGTACCTACCCACGAGTTGGCTCTGCAGACAGAAACTGTTTTTAAATCGCTTGGCAAACATACCCGAATCACCTCTTTTTCTATTCATGGTGGAGTGGATCAGGAACCACAAATTGAACAGCTCAACAAAGGCGTGGATGTGTTGATTGCCACTCCGGGAAGAATGTTTGATCTTGTAAGTCAGGGTGCACTGCTGCTAAAACGGGTGGAAATACTGGTATTGGATGAGGCCGACCACATGCTCGATCTGGGATTTATTAAAGACATTCGCGATCTGATGCATCATCTCCCCAGGAAGCGGCAGACCCTCTTTTTTTCTGCCACCATCAACGAGAAGATCAAAAAAATTGCATACTCCCTGGTTACCGATGCCATCCGCATCCAGATTTCACCGAAAGACCCTGTGGCAAAGAACATTGAACACGCCGTTGTCCATATTGAGATGGATGACAAACGTTTCTTCCTGGAAGATGTGGTAAAGAATAATGCTGACAGGAAAATACTGGTCTTTGTAAGAACCAGGGTCAGGGCTGAGCGTGTAAAAAAAGCACTGGATAGAGTGGGTGTCATAGCCGACAGTATACACAGTGACAGACTGCAGGAAGAGCGTGAACGCACCATGCAAAGCTTCAGAAACGGAGAGTTGAAAGTTTTGATTGCCACCGATGTAAGTGCCAGGGGAATTGATATTCCGGATGTGGAATATGTGGTAAATTATGATCTCCCTGAATCATCAGAGCATTATATACACAGGGTGGGAAGGACCGGACGTGGCACTCAAAAAGGACAGGCCATCTCGTTCTGTAGCCCTGAAGAGAAAGAACTGTTAGCCACCATAGAGAAGAACCTGGGAAAACCGATTTACAGGGTAGAACTATCGAAAGGTGATTACCAGAATACAATGGACCTCTCCGAGGAAAAGAGATCAGATGACTGGCAATCGCTTCTGGATCAAGAAGATGAATATCAAAAGAAACGGAAGCAGAAAAAGCGGAAATCGAAGTGGTGAAATCTGACTTTATGTGAAAGAAACAGTCGTTTTGCGGATCCGCATTACAATTCATCGCTATAATTCGACAGTTCAGTAATTCTTATTTCCTGTTTAAGTGACCATATCTCAAATTTGCAATGTTCAATCAAATGAAACTTTGTGAATCTGAAGTATATGAAATACACTTTGCTCTATACAATGGCCATTCTTGGCAGCCTCAATCTAACTGGCCAGACGACCATTAAAGGTGCAGTTTCAGATGGGTACGGGGAATCCCTGGTTGGTGCCAATGTATATCTCGAAGGCACATATGACGGGACTTCCAGTAATAGTGAAGGTGCATATAACCTGGTTACCAATGAGGTGGGAAAGCATGTTCTATGTATTGAATTTGTAGGTTTTGAAACCTATAAAACAGAAGTTACGTTGGAAGGCACGGCTCTTCAGTTACCGGAAGTTGAACTAAAAGAGGCATTCAATGAGTTAACTGCAGTGACCATTTCTGCAGGTACGTTTGAAGCCGGTGATAAAAAGAAATCAATTGCTTTAAGTTCAATCGATATGGTGACCACGGCTGGTGCTGCCGGTGATGTCTATGGGGCTTTGCAGGCCCTCCCGGGAACTACCACTGTTGGAGAATCGGGTAAGCTGTTTGTGAAGGGTGGCGATAGCCGTGAATCCAAAACATTCATTGACGGTACCCTGGTGTATGTTCCCTACAGTTCTTCCTCACCCAACAATTCCGTACGGGGGAGGTTCAGCCCGTTTATGTTCAGCGGAACCATGTTCAGCACCGGGGGGTATTCTGCCGAATTCGGCCAGGCGCTATCCTCAGTCCTTTCGTTGCAAACCAATGCCATGCCTGTGCAGGACCAATTGAATATTTCGCTGTTGTCGGTGGGTGCTGAGCTGGGCGGTACGAAAACCTGGGAAAATGCCTCTGTGACCTCAACCTTCAACTACAGAAACCTGGCTCCCTATATGAGGTTGTTCCCGCAATATAGGACCTGGGAGAAGGAGCCTCAGGCACTATCCGGTGATGTCAGTTTCAGGCTAAAAACAGGGAAATCGGGGATGATGAAGATCTATGCAAGTGCCAGTCAATCCCGTTTGGCGACCGTAGAACAGAACCTGATTGATCCTGGTTCGACATTTATATACAGCCTGATCAACGATAACTATTTCATCAATGGATCATGGATCGGAGAAATAAAGAAGGATTGGATCCTTACTACAGCATTTTCATACACCAGCAATAAAGACAACGTTTCGGTGGATAGTCTCCGGTTCAACGAGCACCTTAACGGATCACATGCAAAAATAACCGTCAAACACAGGATTAATAAGAGGGCAAAGATCATTGCCGGGACCGAGTTGTACTCAAAGAAATATGAAGTAGAATTCCCTTCCCTGGAGCACACAGGATCCAATGAATTCAGAAATAATATGATGACCGGTTTTATTGAAGGTGAGGTATATGCATCATCGAAATTCATCACCCGACTGGGAGCCCGGTTCGAGTATTCCGACTACCTGAAGAAGGCAAATCTTGCCCCAAGGATATCAACCGCCTATAAACTGAATGAGATGGGCCAGGTATCGCTTTCCTACGGTTGGTTCTTCCAGGATCCGGAAGACGAGTTTCTCCTCTATACCAGTAACTTTGCATTTGAACGTGCCGATCATTATACCCTTAATTATGTGTTGAACGGAGACCGGAGGATAATGCGTACCGAGTTATACTTCAAGAACTACAAAAACCTTGTAAAGTATCGAATCAGCGAAACAAATGAGTATACCGAAATCAACAATTCCGGTTACGGATATGCATACGGACTGGACCTGTTCTGGAGAGATAGAAAGAGCCTGGAGAATGGGGAATACTGGATATCCTATTCATTTATTGAAGCTGAAAGAAACTATCTCAACTTTCCCTATGAAGCAGTACCCGATTTTTCTAGCAGGCACAACCTGACCTTGGTGTATAAACATTGGTTCAACAGGTTGAGATCACTGGTAGGCGGAACATACAGGTATTCATCCCCCCGCTATTATAACAATCCCAACGTTGAAGCATTCAATAGTGAAAAAACAATTCCCTATCAATCGATTGATGCAAACTGGAGCTATATTCACCGGCAGAATGTAATCTTTTACTTCTCTGTATCCAATCTCCTGGGATTTGAACAGGAGTTCGGTCAAACATATGCTTCCATCCCCGATGGTGAAGGGGTATATCACAGTGCACCAAAGCTACCCGGATCCAAACGATTCTTTATACTGGCATGCTTCATCACCCTGTCGAAAAGCGGAGACATTAACCAATTAGATAAAATCAATTAACAAAATCAAACAGATATGAAAAGAGCAATTCTATTATGCAGCGTGGCACTTATTGCCGCAACCTCCCTGAGTGCAAATGAAAAGTACTACAAGAAGATGGGCGAAACTATAAGTCAGTTCGCTACCTGTCAATCGCCTGAAGATTTCCAGGATCTGGCCAACAAGTTCAGGGTGATTTCCAATGTTGAAACGGGCGAGTGGTTGCCCCTCTATTACGAAGCCCAGTGTTATATCCTCATGAGTATTATAGACAACTCGGGTGCCGGGCGTAAGGATGAGTACCTGGATGTGGCCGAGATTTCGATTAAAAAAATGCTGGAGATGGCACCCGGGGAATCAGAAGCATATACCCTTCAGGCATTTTATCACACGGGCAGACTGGTGGTAGATCCCCCGTCACGTGCCCAGACCACATCTCCTCTGATAGCTGCATCCATCGGCAAAGCACTGGGCATTGATCCGGAGAATCCGAGGGCATTGTATATCAAGTTGTCCAATGAAATGGGGACGGCACAATATTTTGGCACTGACACAGCACCCCTGTGTGAAGCGGCACAGAAATTACTGGAACAATGGGACTCCTATGAATTGAAATCCCCTATTCATCCGGCATGGGGAAAGGACCAGGTGGAGAATTTAGTCAGATCGTGCGGTGATTAATAAGGAGAAAAGGTTCTATCTTGTACCACCAGATGAAAGCTTCCTATTTCAGAAACAATCCATATGGCAGGTTTTATAGAAACCTGGCTGGCAGTCTATTATTGGCACTGATCATATCACTGGTATATTTTAGAGACAATTCCGACAATCCCCATGAATTTCTAATCACGTTTTCATGGGCATTTGTCATCTGTTTTACACAATGGCTGGGACACAGTTATATTTTCAGTTTGCTGGACAAAAAGATAAGCTGGCAGGAGCACCCTGGAAAGCGGGCCATTTATAGCAGTATTTCTATCATCGTGTACTCTGTTTTCGCCTTTATTGTTGTTACGGTAATTATGACCCGCATTGTATTTAATACTTTACCTGAAAACCCGGTACAATGGGCATTAAAATCGAGTGTTACTGCGATACTGGTTTCATTTGCTGTCTCAATAGTATTTTTGGCCATTGGATTTTTCCGGTCATGGAAACACTCTTTGCTTGAGGCGGAAAGGTTTAAGGCTGAAATGCTGATGTATAAGTATGAATCACTTCAGAACCAGATCAATCCGCATTTCCTGTTTAATAGTTTCAATGTATTGAGCAACCTGGTGTATGAAGACAGGAAAAAGGCAGTCAAATTCATTACCCAGATGAGTCAGCTGTTCAGGTATGTGCTGGATAGCAGGGACAAGGAGTTGGTTCCAGTAACCGAGGAACTCGAATTCATCTCATCCTTCGCTTTTTTGCTGCAAACCAGGTTCGAGGATAAATTGTCCATCACCATTGATGTTCAGGCTGACCAGGATGATTTGATAGTGCCCATGACCATGCAGCTTCTGATTGAAAACTGTGTGAAGCACAACGAGATATCTGCTGCTAAGCCCCTGACAATAAGTATTTCCAGGAGCAATGACAGCATTTCGGTGGTGAACAACCTGCAATTAAAGCCGGTGGCCAGTGGGTCCACCGAAACCGGGTTATCGAATATCAGGCAACAATACAGCTACTTCACCGATAAAGAGATTGTAATCAGTAGGACAGCGGATCACTTTTCAGTAGCGGTACCCGTGCTAAAAGCCAACAACCAATGAATGTCCTGATACTTGAAGATGAGAACAGGGCGGCCAATCACCTGGAGCGTTTGATACAAGCTGTTGCACCTGATATGAATGTTGTAGCCAAAGTCGAAACCGTACGGGAATCCATTGAATATTTGAATACAAATTCCCCTGTTTCTCTTATTTTCTCGGATGTGCAACTGGCAGATGGTTTGAGCTTTGAGATTTTCGGACAGGTGGAGGTCCAATGCCCCATTATCTTTACCACGGCGTATGATAAGTATGCCATTGATGCATTTAATACCAATGGAATTGATTATTTGTTGAAGCCCATTGAAGAAGAGCGTTTGAAACAGGCCATACAAAAAGCCAGGCAGTTCACAGCGCAGATTGATCTCAAAAGCCTGCTAAAACTGACAAACCTGGCTCCCCAAAAGCAAACCAAGTCCAGATTTTTGGTAAAAGTAGGGGATAAAATTAAAAGTATTGTCATTGAGGACATTAAGGCATTTTATAGCTTTGACAAAGCCACCTATTTGCATACCAGATCCGATAGAGATTATATCATCGACTATTCGCTGGATGAGCTTCACTTACTACTGGATGAAGCCCGATTTTTTAAAATCAACAGAAAGTACATTGTATCGCTGGAGGCATGCACCCATATAATTGCCTGGTCAAACAGCCGGTTAAAACTTGATATTGAAGGTATTGACGACGACCATATCGTTGTTGCACGGGAAAGAGTCCAGGAGTTTAAACAATGGCTGGACAGGTAAGCAAAGTTCTGATACCAACTTATAATGCGAAATATTTTCATTCACTACATTAACAGATGATAAATCACCTGTTCAGTTACCATATTGGTAACTAAATCGTATATTTACACAAATCTTAGTGAGGATTATTTCGAAAAAAGTCATACGTGAATTCTGGGAGCAGTATCCTGATTCTGAACAGCAACTTAGAACCTGGCATAAAGAGGTATCCAGGGTAATCTGGCACAGCCCAAATCAGGTTAAAATGGATTTTGCAAAAGCCAGTATTATAGGAAATAGCAGGGTTGTGTTCAATATTTGTGGTAATAAATACAGGCTGATCGTTGAAATCGAATATAGAAAGAGTTGGATATTTATTCGTTTTATTAGGTACCCATTCCAATTATGACAAAATTGATGCAACAAAAATCTAATATGAAGTCATGACCATCAAACCAATAAAGTCTGAGGATGACTACCATTCTGCATTGAAACGTATGGAGGAGATATTTCATGCTGAGGAGGGCTCCCCTGAAGGAGATGAAGCTGAGATCCTTGTACTGTTGATTGAGAAATTCGAAGATGAACATTATCCCATAGAAGATCCTGATCCCATTGAAGCCATCAAATATATGATGGAACAAAACGGACTAAAAAAGAAAGATCTGGCAGAGATCATAGGCTATAAGAGCCGGGTCTCTGAAATTCTTTCGCGAAAACGCAAGCTTTCATTGGAGATGATCCGTAACCTTCATGAGAAACTCAACATTTCTTATGAATCTTTGATGGGCAGGTATTAAAAAACGACTTCTTGAATATAGCCAGCTATTCTCTTTACCAATTTTTTTGATTTCCAATACCCGAAATGTGAGAGGAAATTTCAAAATGTCAGCAGATTTCCAACACTTATTTGAATATCCGTCACATTTGCGTCAGCATATTTGGAATTTAGTGTTTTAATGGGATAACCCATGGAATCGTTTTTATCATAATAGTTTCCCCACACTGCCTTAGTTAAGAGTTTTGCTTCCAGGTCAGGAGGTGGAAATATGATGGGTTCCAGCGAATCAATATCACGGGAAGCTGCAAAAATCGGAATGTTATTTCCAAACGTAAACAGGCCCGTAAGTGTTTCAAATCTTTCGAAAGGTGAATTGCCCAATGGATCAGGATCTGTTGTTAAGCCAGAATTAAATCAATCCCCGCTTTTATCAATTCATTTTGAAACCTGGAACTTAGATCATCGTTGGTTGCAACGTGTTGAATATCTATCGGAAAACAGACATTGGTAAGCTCTGTTTTTCCGAATTTGCTTGAATCGGAAACTACAAATACATCCTTTGCTTTTTGAATGATATGGCTTGAAATCTCGGCCCTGAAAAGATCACGCAGTGTAAATCCGGAATCGGCAGTGTATCCATCAATTCCAATAAAAGCTTTGTCAATGTTTATCTGATCAATACAGGCTTTGGTGATTTTCCCCACCAGAGATTCACTGTCGTGTTGATAGATCCCTCCAAGAATTACAATATTGGCTTGCTCATTCTTCCGGAATTGCCGGGCGATGTAAACATTGGTGGTAATGATGGTAACCTTCTTTACTTTCAGAAGTTCACGTGCCAGAAGTGCATTTACAGAACCTGATTCAATCAGAATCGTTTCCCCTTCATTCACATAAGAAGATACCTTTCTGGCAACCTTTAGTTTTCTTTCATAATTAACGCCCAATCTGTTGGACAGATCGTCTGCATCTTTTAATACGGCGCCACCATGAACCCGCTTTAACAGACCTTCCCCCTCCAGGAAATTCAAATCCTGCCGGATGGTCACCGATGAAACGCTCAGTATTTCAGACAGGGTATTTACTGATGTTTTGTCGTTTTTTCCCAGGATCTCAAGAATCCTGTTTTGTCTGTCATTCAACATAATTTACTCAAGCGTTAAAGCAGCCGCCCCGATAACTCCGGCATCGGCAGCGATATTTGAAACAATTATTTCTATAGGATCGAAAATCATATCCCGGGCCAGTTCGTAAAATGTGGATTTTATTTTATCCAGATAGAATTCTCCCCAGTTGGTCAGTCCTCCCCCCAAAACAATAATTGGTGGATTCAATGCCTGAAAAATGTTATAAATTCCTATGCCCACATAATAACCACAGTCAGATATGACCTCTTTGGACACCGGGTCATCCATGTCCAGACCTTGCTTCAGAACCTGTCCACTCATCCTTGACATAATGAAATTTGGTGGCAGATTTAGTTTGCTTATTTTACCCTCCTTTAGTTTTTTTTCGAAAAGATGGGGCAGAGCCATACCACATGCAACTGCCATCAAACAGCCACGGTTGCCACAGGTACAGGTCAGATCACTGCCTGGTTCCACAATCGTGTGACCAAATTCCCCAGCAGTGCCTGTAACACCCCGGTAAAGCTTTTTATTGATAATAATTCCGGCGCCAATTCCAGTACTCAGGGTCATAAAAACCATATCATCATATCCTTGCCCTGCACCAAACCTGTATTCACCAAGAGCCTGGGCATTGGTATCATTGTCCAGGATTACAGGTATTTTAAAATGGGATTGGACCGCTTCACGAAGCGGAAAATTTTTAAATCCTTTCAGATTGGAAGTGGTTAAAATTACTCCATCACGAAAACGGATATGCCCTGCACAACCCATTCCGATCCCCGGAAGGTCAGATTCCCGCAGGTTATTTCTTCTAAGTATCTCTTTGATATGTTCGGCCACCATTTTAACCCGGCCTTCTTCGTTTTTATCGACATGGGCACAACTATATATTTTGTCCAGTATGCTGCCTCTTTCATCAACCAGGGCTATGGAACACTTGGTACCGCCTATATCGACACCGCATAGTATTTTGCTCATGGGGTTAATCAGCTTAGTGAGTGCTCGGTTCTTGCTATGATATCATCCTGAGTATCGGGTGACAAGGTTGTAAAAAATGCGGAATATCCGGCTATCCTGACTATGAGATCCCTGTGTTTTTCCGGATTCTTTTTAGCAGCAAGCAGTGTCTCCTTTGAAACGATATTGTATTGCACATGCCATCCTTTCAACTCTTCAAAAAAGGTGCGTATGATCGAAATTAATTTTTGTTTATCAGAATCTTTTTGAATCGTGGCAGGGGATAATTTCTGGTTCAGCAGTACCCCGCCCATTATTTTCCCCGTTGGTAATTTCGACACCGATTTGAATACAGCTGTCGGTCCCAGCATATCGGTACCTGATGATGGGGAACTACCCTCGGCAACCGGAGTAAACGCTTTTCTTCCGTCGGGGGTGGCCGGAACAACAGCTCCGCTGGGAACATTGGCCGATATACTGGAGGTGCCTGCATAGTACTTGCATCCAATGGGACCACGATTATACCGGGTGGTATGATATTTCTCGAGTTCGTTGATAAATTCCATGTAGGCATCTTTCAAAAGAAGATCTACATAATCATCATCGTTTCCATATTTGGGCGCAAAATTCAATAGCAGTTGCCTGATTTTTTCACCATCTGCTCCGTCGAAGTTGTTTTCAATGGCAGTTAACAGCTGCTCTTTGGTGAGTTTCTTCTCTTCGAACACCAGCTTTTTAATGGCTGCCATGGAATTCCCCAGGTTTGCAATTCCAACCTGCAAACCAGAAATAAAATCGTATTTCGAACCACCTTCCTTAATGGTTTTACCGCGACTGATGCAACTGTCCACAAATGCAGAACAGAGAATGTCAGGAACATTCTCTTCGAGTGCGGTATCAACAGCCGTATCAATTTCAACTGTTTTCCGGGTATAATATTTTATCTGATGTTGCCACGCCTTAAACAGATCTTCAAATGAATTGAATTCGGCAAAATTTCCTGTGCCTTTATTAAAAATCTGACCAGACTCCCTGTCCAGGCCGTCATACATCGAGGCCAGAAAAACCCGCATCAGATTCAGGAAACTCATGCCGGTACAACGGTAACCCCACTTGCCAGGCACAGCTACCTCAATACATCCAATGGCAGAATAGTTATAAGCATCTTCCGTTTCAACGCCTATTTCAATAAGTCCCGGAATGACAATTTCATCGTTGTTAAAAGAGGGCATGCCAAATCCTTTTTCAATGACCCGCATGCACTCCATCATGAAATTCTGGTTGATGCCCTTATGAAACCTTACTGAAAGATTGGGTTGGGTGAGTTTCATTTTTCCCACCGATTCGAGTATCAGAAAACTCAGATCATTCACGGCATCCAAACCGTCAGCTGTTTGCCCGCCTATGGTAACGTTCTGATAGAGCGGTCCGCCGGCAGAGAATCGGGTGTGTGACCATGGGCGGATCTTATTGATGGAAAGCAATTTGATCCAGGCATTTTCCAACAACTCTGAAGCAAAATCTTCAGAAATATTTCCAGTGATTGTGTCATTCTGGTAAAAAGGTGAGAGGTACTGATCCATTCTACCCAGGGAGACAGAGTGGCCATTGCTTTCGATTTGAAGCACCAGCTGCACAAAATATGTGAGCTGCAAAGCCTGGTAGAAATTTTGAGGGGGATTTTTTGCAATAACTTCACAATTGTCAGCGATCAACAGCAGTTCCTCTTTTCTATCCTTGTCCGGTTCCTTTTTACTGAGTGAAAGAGCCAAATCTCTGAATCTGCGGATAAATGCCTGGAATGCTTCAATGGAAATGGTCAGTGCCGTATAAAAGTGGTCCTTTTTCACCCCTTCCTGTTCGAACCTGTTGACCTGTTTATGATATTGTTTAATTTCCTGAAGATATCCACCCAGTCCAACCGATAATATTTTGTAAAAATCAACTGCAATATGAGCATCCCCTGAAGTGAGGTTTCCGGTAGCTTTAATGATGGCTGAATCCTGCAGATCTCGCAATTCCTGCGACATGATTGCCCTGCCACGATCCCAGAGTACTTTGCCTTTCCACCATTTTGCAATTTCAACCAATTCCTTTTTATGTTCTTCAGAGATAAAAAATGCATCCCCCGGGCGCTTATCCAGTTCATCCATTTCCCGGGGCAGCCAGTCAACAGCATATTCAGGAAAAATAGGGGCCGCCCTGTGCTGCGACGACTGGTTTCCCACGATGAGTTCACCCTCATCAATGAAAATGGTCATTTCTCCAAGGGTTTTTTCGAGTGCCAGTGCCCGCTTTATTATGACCGGTTTATCTTCATGCTCCTTGTATATCTGGGTGTAAAACTTTGCCCTTTCTGTGCAAACCGAAGGCCTTGAACTTAATACCTTCTCTCTCAGGGCCCTTATTCTTTCCGTTATTTTTGTCGCCTTATTATCAACCAGCATATCAACCTCCGATTTTCGTTTTTAAACCTTTTAATTGTGCACACTGGATATAAGGACCTAACTCTGAATCCTGAACCCTTTCGTTATGTTCAAAAATGTAGTCCATACCCAACATATCGTATTTCCCGATTCCGAATGTATGATAGGGCAGAAAATGTACCTCATCCACATTTTTCAATGTGGTGACAAAGTCAATCAATTGTTTCATTTCATTTTCGGTATGATTGAAACCCGGAATCACCGGGATGCGAACAACGACATGCGCATCAGCATCTGAGAGTTTAATCAGGTTGTTCATGACCAGCTCAGCATCCCCCAGGATATAGGTTTTGAACTTAGCCTTGTCGGTATGCTTCAGATCCACCAGGAAAGTCCCAACCAAACCTATACATCTCGCCACACTTTTCCAGTTCACATGAAGTGATGTTTCCATGTTTATGGTAATATCCCTGCTCTTAAGCTTCCGCAGCAAAGTTATTAATTCTTCGCCCTGAGAGAGTGGTTCTCCTCCTGAAAGGGTCACTCCACCATCCTCCCTGTAGAATGGAGTATCTTTTTCTATCTCAGTAAGAAGCTCATCGACACTTTTGGATTCCCCTGATAAGGTCAATGCTTTCGACGCGCAAATATCCTTTAATTTTTCCGGTTCAGTTATAATTTTCCGGTCAATATGAATCCCATTATTCCTGATCCGGGTTATGGCTCTCTCTTCTGCTTTAATACAATCTCCGAAATTCCTGCAAGTCTTTTGATCGTACATAACACTGTAGCCGAAAGAGTGACTCTCAGGATTGCTGCACCACTGGCAACGAAGCGGACATCCTTTATAAAATATAACGGTTCGGATACCGTTGCCATCGTGGGTGGAAAATCGTTGAATATTGAAGATCATCCGGGAATTATGATTTGCTCTTTTAACAAAATTAATAAATATTCGAATGAAAGCGAAGTAACTTTCGTTTAAAATCGAAATAATTGGTAAATTTGCTGTATCAGAACCAACGTATAACAAATAATTTACAGGGTGACAAAGCTTATAATCATCACCATATTAGTTTTTGTGTTAAATATCCCGTTCGGATACTGGAGGGCTAATGTCAGACGGTTTTCAACACAATGGTTCCTGGCCATACACATACCGGTACCTTTTATTGTCGGTCTCAGGCTTCTTTCCGGGATCGGATTTAGCTGGTATACCTATCTATTCCTGGTGGGTGGATTTTTCCTCGGGCAACAGTGTGGTTCCATATTGATGAAGTGGATCCACTCACACTGCCACCAGGAAACGTCATGCCTGGTAATGGATTTACTGCGTTGTGCGCGGTCTTAGCCAGTTACCCGGCATGTCTTAGCGTGCTATTACAAGTTTACGTGTGTCTTTTATTGTGCCATCATTTGTTATTTCATGATATAGGTTGACGCTAAGTTTGGTTGAAAACTTTCATAAATTTAGCGACAATGAAAAGACAATCAAAATCACACAGGACATTTAGTACTGCATTTAAGTTAGAAAAGGTT
>SDBV01006834.1_pt1 | contig 15711 bp, 18 predicted proteins | sample 2277081 | NCBI WGS metagenome assembly SDBV01 (sample SAMN10402039, study PRJNA504765) | marine sediment metagenome | isolation source: marine sediment core GS10_PC15, 223 cmbsf | place: Arctic Ocean: Southern Knipovich Ridge | collected 2010
ACATTTGTTATGTATGCATCGTATTGTTTTTACGATAGGAATTCCTGAAATATCTCTCTGTAGTCCGCCAGTGTCTCCGCGTGGACAATCCTGTTTCGCAGTGCAGACGATCCCGGCTCTCCCTTCGTATAGCTGCATAACTGTTTCTTCATCTCCCTGCAAGCTGTCTTTTCACCTTTATAGCTTGCAGTAAGGGAAAGATGTTCCCAGGCAATTCTTATTTTAGTGCTCATTCCCGGTAGAGGAGGAGATACACCTGTTAGGATCAGAGATTTTGTTCTATCGAAAATAAACGGATTACCAATGGCTCCCCGGGCAAACAGGACACCGTCAGCCCCTGTTAATTCAAGCATTCTAACTGCATCCTCAGCAGAAAAAATATTGCCTGAACCTATTATTGGGACATTGAAACTGGATTTGAGGGTTCTTAAAAAATCCCAGTTGGCTTCTCCGCTGTATCCCTGGCTTCGTGTACGGGCATGCATTGTAAGAAGCGATGCACCCCCTCTTATTGCAGCTTCTGCAAATTCAAGGTAATTGATAGAGTTTGCATCCCATCCTGTACGGAATTTAACAGTTACCGGAATATCGGTTCCTCCCGTGAATGTTTTTACAATTTCCTCTATTCTTTCAGGAGTACGCATCAATGCTGCACCTGCACCATTTTTTATAACTTTTGGTACAGGGCAGCCGCAATTAATGTCTATAATTGTTGGGTTTGCCTTTAATATCTCAGGAAGTGCCCTCTTTGCAGTATCTGCATTTGACAAAAATATTTGAATTCCAAAGAGTTCTTCATTTGGGGCTCTACTCATTAGGAGACGAGTTTTTTCGCTATCCCTGGCCAGGGCCTCAGCAGAGACCATTTCACTAAATGTAAATGATGCTCCTTTAGAAATACAGATAGATCTGAAGGCCTTATCTGTGAACCCGGCGAGAGGAGCAAGGAAGAGATTGCCGGGAATTATTATTTTCCCAATCGTAACAGGATGAAAGAGTGATTCCTCCATAGTATTATAGAATGCTTAAGATTCCAGTCCAAAGAAGCGAAGGCTGTTTTCATAAAGTGTGGAACTGACTTTCTCCAGATCTTCTTCTCTGAGTTCTGCTATGAATTCGGCAGTTGCCTTAAGATAGGCTGGTTTGTTCCTCTTTCCTCTATAGGCAGAAGGCACCATGAAGGGACTTTCTGATTCAATAAGCATTCTGTCAAGTGGCATGTTTTTAGCTGTCTCATGAAGATTACGGGCATTTTTATATGTTACATTGCCGGCAAAAGAGATATAAAGATTAAGTTCAAGGGCTTCCTGGGCAAAATCCCAATTCTCTGAATAACAGTGGAGAACTCCACCCTTTGGCGGCAGCTTATCCTTGAGAATTTCTATTACATCTTTACCTGCTTCTCTGTTGTGAATGACAACCGGAAAATCATATTGATGTGCAAGTTCCAGTTGTCTGATAAATAATTCTATCTGGGCGTCCTTATTACCAAATTTTCTGTAATAATCTAAACCAATTTCTCCAATAGCTATAATTCTATCTAAGTTTATACCCTCTTCAATTTTAATTTCCCAATCTCTGCCAGGATGCATAACTTCTGAAGGAGAAACGCCGATACTATGATATATATGTGTTGCTGTTGAAAGATTCTGGTAAACCTGAAAGAAATCCGGTAGGTTATTGCAGATACTTAGTATATGAGCAATACCCTCCTGTTTTGCTTCCTGGGTAATTATCAGCTGGTCAATAGGATCTTCTGTTATAAGTCCTATATGTGCATGAGTATCAAATAGCTTCATAAGGTTTTCCAATAAGGTAAAGATTTGTTAATTTATTCTGTTCTTAGAAACAAATTACCTGAAAACAGTATCACGAAGTATTAGTGTCGTCAATTACATTTGACAATTTTTTAGCATAATGGTATTCTAATTCATTCTATGGAGGAGATTGGATGTCGTCGGCTCGTAATTATAAAAAAGTTGAGAATATCGTTCTGTATTTTTTTATAAGACATTTCAGTAGAATTGGTTCCATAATTGCCGGTTATTTTTATAGAGTAATGACCTTAGGTAAGCAGCGGTTTACTGTGATGCTTATACCTCATTCAGAGAAAAAGATATTTAATTTTAAAATTTCTGTATTTTCCCTGGTATTTATTGGATTTCTTCTTTCTGGTATTATACTTGTTTTTTTTGTCTTCAGTACACGATTTAGTGGTCTTTCCAGACAGCTTATTACAAAAACAGATATTCTACAGGAAACAAGTGTTAGTCTTGAGATTATACGTGATGAGGTTAATGAGTTGCGGAAAGTTTCAAGGGTTTTTGAATCCTCTTTGAGCAGTACCCTGGGAATTCTGGGGTTTGAAACAGATATGAACAATGCTGGCGATAATGCTGAGGGTGACTTAGCTTCCTTCTATAATATTGAGGAACAGGAAAGTGGTACTTTAAAAGAGATAACAGATCTTCAAAGTCTTAAATCCTTTTTGAGTGAATCCGGGAAGTCTCTTGAGATGGTAGCAGATATCTTTGCCTCTCAGGGAGATCTTCTGGCAGACCTTCCTACAGTATGGCCGGTAGGTTCGGGTGTTGTTGGTCGTATTACCAACTATTTCGGACCTGAAATTCACCCGTTTACTGGTCAATGGTATCTTCATAAAGGTCTGGATATTGCTTCATACCGGAGAGGTGTCCCTATTGTAGCTGCCGCTAACGGTAAAGTGGTAGAAAGAATGTACGATGCTATGGGTTTTGGTAACTATGTAGTAATACGTCATTCATATGGATATAGTACAAAATATGGTCATCTGGACAAGGTTTATATTGAAGAAGGTGATACAGTAACTCAAGGGCAAAAGCTGGGAACTATGGGTAATACAGGTTTGTCTACGGGACAGCATCTTCATTTCGAAGTTAGAATAGGATCCCAGGTTGTTGATCCCTTAAGATTTCTTGATATTAATTCCGGTGTTCGTTAAAACATCATCTTAATTACTTCAATAGGAAAAAAAGATAAACATGAGTGATCTTCTTGGAAAAAGCAGTGTATTTATAAATTCTATTGTCGGAGAAGGCACAAAATTTGTAGGAGACCTTGAGCTTATTGGCTTACTTCGTATAGATGGTGATTTTATTGGAACTATTACGACTAATGGAAAAGTATTAATCGGTAAAAATGGAAGAGCTGAGTGTACAATTACTGCAGAAACTGTAGTAATTGGTGGAGTTGTTAAGGGTGATATTGTTTCTAAAGAGAAGGTTGTGATTTTATCGACTGGTATGCTGATTGGAAACGTTTCTACACCCAGACTAATTTCTGAAGATGGTGTAATACTCAATGGATTCTGTATGATAGCGAGTGCAGATGAAGCTTCTGGTTCTTTAGAATTGAATAATTCTCCTAATTTTATTAAAGGAGAAGGACTGGAAAGGTATAACCCTGTAAAAACCGGAAACTGATGGAAAAGATTGGTGCTTCTAATAGATCATACAGACGAAAGAATACAGAAACTGCCAGGAAAAAAGTAGATAAAAATGAAATAGGTAAGTTTACTTTTTCTTCACTTCTGGATATAGACAGGAAAGAAATTACAAGGCTGGATTCTATAGATTACTCTGATCTTGATCTTGAAGAATTGATTGATGAGATCCATGAAGCCGGGGAGGCATTAAAAGAAGTTCCTACACTGGAAAATGTGAAGGGTTACAAAGGTGCTGTATCCAGATTCCTTAAATTTGTAGTAAAAAACTCTTTGAAAACTGAAACAACTGCCGGAGCAAACTTTAATCCATTGAAAAAACAAAAAAGGTATACCATAATCAGGGTGGTGGATGAGAAGCTTGAGCGTCTGGCTGCAGGAGTCCTGCAGAATCAGTCAGATAAGCTCTATATTCTGGAAAAAATTGAGGAGATTAATGGCCTTATCGTTAATCTCCTTAAATAGACAAAAAGAGATAACTCAGGAGTAGTATGATGAGTGACCATATAAATGATCAGCTAAGTAAAGAAACTGTAAGTCCTGATCTTTGTACTGATGTAATCTGTGCAGAGGCAGACACAGATTCATATTACTGTACTGTTAAAGTATTACATTCAAGCGAGACTCAAACTTGTAGAATGGAAACTGCAGATCAGGTGAAAAGAGGTGATTTTATTCTGATTAATTCCAGGTACGGGAAGGATCTTGCAGTTGTAATGGGTCCTGTGAAGTGTGTATGTCGATCTGAAAAAGATAATATTGAAGATATAATTAGAATAGCTAATGAGAAGGATCTTTCCAAATATGAGAATAATCTTGAACGGGAAAAAGAAGCATTACGGCTTTGTAAGTTAAAGATTATAGAACAAAAGCTGGATATGAAACTTATATCTGCTCACTATCTTCTGGAAGAGTCAAAAATTCTATTTTTCTTTACTGCAGAGTCCAGGGTAGATTTTAGGGAACTTGTGAAGAATCTTGTATCAATTTTTAAGATGCGTATTGAGCTCAGGCAGATTGGTGTAAGAGACGAATCCAGGGTTTTAGGAGGTCTTGCCGTTTGTGGAAGAACCTACTGTTGCCATGGTGTCACCGACAAACTAAAGCCTGTATCTATAAAAATGGCCAAGGAACAGAGTCTTTCTTTAAATTCTATGAAAATATCGGGCCCGTGTGGTAGATTATTATGTTGTTTGTCCTATGAGTATGATTTTTATCTGGAAGAAAAACATAAGTATCCATCAGCAGGAAACAGGATTTTATCCGGAGAAGATCAGTTTAAGGTTCTGGATGTGAATGTCATAACAAAAAAGATTACTGTTATTTCAACGGATGGAAGATTTTTTATGGTACCTGGTGAGTATTTAACTCGGAATAATTCCGGTAAATGGACTATTTCAGAATCTTTTTTCTCTATGTAACAGAAATTTTAATTATAGCAAAATTGACTTATTTGCTTGAATTGCTTTTCATGTAACAGCTACCTTGACAGTTACCGGTAATTTTGATATTTTCCTAGCCTAAGTCGTTACTATATTGAAAATTATTCCAGGAGGATACATTGATAAAGACAGATCAGGCCGCAAAACGGCACAGACAGAGTGAAAAGAGAAGAATGCGGAATCGAATGACAAAAAGCACTATTCTAACTGCAAAAAAACGTTTTTCAGCAGCGGTAAAGGAAAATGATCAGGAAAAAGCCAGTTCTGAACTTACTTCGATTGTTAAATTACTTGATACTTCAGCTGGTAAGGGTCTCTTTCATAAAAAGACTGTAGCAAGAAAAAAATCACGACTCCATAAAGTTCTTAATTCCATGAATGCCTAGGCAAGGGACTTAAGTTATAATGGAATCAAACAACAAACTTACAAAAGCAGAAATTATTGATGGTATATACGAAGAACTTGATATTGACAGATCTGATATTCATAAAGTAATTGATAAGTTGTTTGATCATCTTAAGGATGCTCTCAGTGCTGATCAGATCATAGAATTGCGCGGCTTTGGTACTTTTGAAATTCGTACAAGAAAGGGGCGGGAAAAAGCTCGTAATCCCCGAACCGGGGAAATAGTACCAGTTAAAACCCATGGAGTTACTGTATTCAGACCTGGTAAGCAGCTGAAAAAAATTGCATGGAATCTTAGAGGGTAGTTTGTGGTTTCTGTTGAGACTGAGGACATTATGAAGATAAACAGGGTCGGAGCAGGTCTTAAAAAGGCAACTGTAGAGCTTCTGCTTCTAATTTTATCTTCGATATTGTTTTCTTTATCATTTCCCAGTTTCATATCAAAGTGGGGTATTGCTCCCATTGCTTTTATCTCTATAATTCCTGTCTTTATCGTTATTCATTCCAGTAATTGGAAGTTTATAGTTCCCTATGGTGCATTTTATGGATTTATTACCTATGGGATTTTTAATTACTGGCTTTCCACTTTTCATCCATTGGCTATTACTATTGCTACAACAGTTTACGCAATTTATTTTGTGCTCTTATTCCCTGTATTAAAGCTTGCTGACAAACTTTTTCCTAAGTATGGATATCTGGTTCAGGCTTTATGCTGGATAGCCTATGAGTATCTGCGTACCAAAGGCTTTCTGGGCTATCCCTATGGGATCATTGGATATTCACTATCCACAATCAGGCCTTTTATCCAGATAGCATCTGTAACAGGTGTGTGGGGAGTATCTTTTCTTGTAATATTACCCTCAGCCTATCTGGGGAATGCATTTAGGAATGGAATAAATGGATTCAGTGATTTCTTTAGAACTCATAGGATAGATAGTTATATCTATGCTGGATTAGTCCTTCTAAATTTGATATTCGGTTTTCTTGTGATGACAGATTATTCTGATTCTCCTAAATGGAGGGTTGCACTGATACAGCATAATGCTGACACCTGGAAGGGTGGCATAACAACATATGAACGGAATTTCCGAATCCTGCGAGATTTAAGCCTGGAAGCTGTAAAAGAAAATCCTGATATTGTAATCTGGTCTGAGACAGCCTTTGTTCCGGGGGTTGACTGGCATACAAGGTATAGAACTGATAAGGCACGTTTTGCTCTTGTCAATGATCTGAAAAAATTCCTTGCAACACAGGATGTTCCTTTTCTTTTTGGCAATGATGACGGCCAATTAAAGAATCCTAGTCTTCCCCCTGTTCTACCAGATGGATCATATAACCGTGTAGATTATAATGCTGTACTGCTCTATGAAGAGGGCGCTCTTAAAGAGACCTATAGGAAGGTGCACCTTGTTCCTTTTACCGAAAGTTTCCCCTATAAAAAAACTTTTCCCGGAGTATACCAGATTCTCGTTGATAATGGTTACCATTTTTGGGAGCGGGGTACTGAATATACAGTTTTTGAAACGGGGGGTGTAAAATTCTCTACTCCTATATGTTTCGAAGATGTATTCGGTTATCTATCCAGGAAATTTGTAAACAGCGGTGCTGAAGTCATTGTAAACCTGACAAATGATTCCTGGTCCGGTTCTCTGTCCTCACAAATGCAGCATTTGGGAATGGCTGTTTTCAGGGCAATAGAGAACAGAAGGAGTCTTGTACGAAGTGCTAATTCCGGAATGACTGGAATAATTGATCCGGATGGTAGAATAATTTCCCTTCTGGACCCTTTTGTAGCTGATTATTTGGTTGCAGACGTCCCTGTCTATACAGAAATATCTACTGTTTATTCTATGCTAGGAGACTGGTTTGCCTCTCTCTCAATTCTTCTTGCTTTAGCTTTTATTCTCCTGGGCTTAATAAGATCAATTGTCAGACGTATAAAGTCCAATACCTAACAGCCTTCAGCCTAAACACCCGACAGCAATTCTCATTTTGACTTTTTTATTGCTATAGCTAGCCAATTACTCATTAAAATGAGAAATGCCAAAACATTTTGCCTGATAGTTAGCCGGTTTGTAGCGAAATCTTCGATTTATAAGGATGCATATGCGAGCAGCAACGAAGTTGCGACCAGCAGAGAAGGTTTCTGCGGGAACCGATCTGATCAATCTAATCAATTTTTCCATAATTAGAATTGCTGAACACAATTTAGAATTGACAATAGCCCTTAAGTATAGGATTATAGATTGATGGAAGAAAAAGCAAAAATTCTTATTGTTGATGATGAACCCCGAAATCTTGATTTTTTTGATGTTATGCTCGATAAACTAGGTTTCGAAGTGGATCGTGCAGAAAATGGAATTATCGCACTGGAGAAGGTTTCGGAATTTAAACCGGATTTAATTTTGTTGGATAATGTTATGCCTAAGATGTCGGGGTGGCAGGTTACCCGACTCCTTAAACAGGATCCATCATATGCGGAATATCGGGATATTTCTATTATCATGTTCTCTGCAATGGATGATGTAAGGGATAAAATTGAAGGATTTGAACTTGGAGTCGATGATTATATAACCAAGCCTTTTAATTTCTCTGAGGTAATAGCCAGGATCAGAGCAGTATTGAAGAACAGAGAAATTCACCAGTTGAACCTTGCGAAAGAACGGAGATTTGATCAGATTGAATCGTTCAGTGGATCAGTATTAGCATTTCTGAATCAGCTTAGAGAACCAATGGAACAGATTCTGGATAAATCAAATCCGGATATCGCCATGGATGAATCTACTGCAGATTTTTGCAGCTTTGTAGCTACAGAGGCGGAAAAAGCTCTGAATACATTGGATGAATTCAAAGAAGAGATTTCCAGATTGACTGAGAACGAGATAGAATCCAATAGAAACGGGAACTTTTTGAAGGAACTGGATCAGAGAATTCACAAACATTTTGTGAAATTAGAAGATTCTGATGGAGAGTAGTCATGCTTAGTGAAGATAAGAAAAAAATACTTGAGGTTTTCTCACAAGGAAGAAAGAAATACAAACTTCTGGATTTTGAAGGTGCGAGAAAGTTATTTGCAGAAGCTCTTAAGATAGATTCTGAGGACGGACCTTCGCAAGTTTATTATGCGAGGTGTAAACACTTTATTGATACTCCTCCGGCAGAAGACTGGGACGGAGTCTTTGTAATGACCTCCAAGTAAGGGCACGATTTATCGAGCCCCGCAACCTTAACCAAGATTTAATATCAGGAAACGGATCATATGTCAAAGAAAATTGTTCGAAATAGTACCCGTAGAATGGGAACAACTCTGGGAAAAGAGACAGTCTTCGCCGGAATAATGCGTTTTACAGATTCTCTTCAGATAAATGGGAAACTGGAGGGAGAGATAATATCAACAGGTACTCTGTATATTGAGGAAGGTGCGGTTATCAATGCCGATATCCAGGTTGGCTCTGTAGTAATTGCCGGAGTTGTGAATGGAAATATTATTGCTACTAATAAGTTGGAGATAATGACTTCCGGTAAGGTCTATGGGAATATACGTACAGCACGATTAAGAATAGCTGACGGTGTTGTGTTCAAAGGTAAATGTGAAATGATAAGGGATCCCAAAACAGTGGATATCTTTTCAGCCAGAGTAGAAAAACTTAAAAAGACGGTTGGTGGTGTCTAAAAAACTTACAGCCTCGATAATTGCAATAGGTTCCGAGCTGACATCAGGAGAAATTCAGGACAGTCACGGAAAATATATAAGCTCAAGATTATCAAAAATGGGTTTTAAAGTTGAGTGTATCGCTCTTATACCAGATGACGAGAATGTCAGTTATTTTCTGGAGGCTGGAAGAGATAAGATTGATCTTCTTATTATAACAGGCGGTCTTGGCCCCACATCTGATGACTTGACCAGGGATATTATTGCAACTGCTGCTGGTGTTAATCTTATTTTTCGGAGTTATATATGGGAAGATTTGGAAAAAAGATTTCCCGGAAAGCATAACATATCAAGAAAAAAACAAGCCTACATACCTGAAGGATTTACTGTTCTTGAGAATTTCTGCGGAACAGCACCTGGTTTTTCCGGTTTTATTGGCAGCACTCTTACCTTTTGTTTACCTGGACCGCCGTCAGAAATGCAGGATATGTTTGAGCGTACAGTAAAACCTTCTATAATTGGAGAATTCAGTCTTATAGAACCGGATACACTACATCTATCCTGTTTTCTTATGTGTGAATCCAGACTTGAGGATGTTTGTTTTGAATATGGTGACCGGGATATTACCTGGGGTACTATGGTCGGACCATATAAGATCAGTCTTTATCTTCAAGGGGGGACTCAGGGGGGTAGGCAACTATTTTTTACCTATCTGCAGGATCGCTTTGGTAAGGAACTTATTGTAATGGGAGATACATATGCTGCTGAAATTCTGTCAACAGCTTTAAGAGCCAGTGGAAAAGTAGTCTGTACCGCCGAATCTATAACTGGAGGACTGATATCAAAGCTTATTACTGATATTCCCGGCAGTTCAGAATTGTTCTGGGGGTCCTTCGTAACTTACTCTGATATGTCAAAACAAAAGATGATAAATGTTAGAAGAGATACTCTTAAGAGTTTTGGAGCTGTCTCCAGAGAAGTTGTCACAGAAATGGCCCTAATAAGTCTTAAACTGTCGGGTGTAGATGTAGCTATTGCCGTTACAGGTTATGCCGGAGGTTCTAATGATGATATAGAAGAAACGGGTACTGTCTGGATTGCAGTAAAAACAATAGACAGAGAAATATCTGCTTCCAGGTTTGAATTTACAGGTTCAAGAGATCTTATAAGAAGAAAAGCAGCCGTAGCAGCAATGTTATTGGCAGAAACAGCCTTGACCCGGCCTGAAAGGCTTGACAGTTGTGTTAACTGGCAATATAGTTAGAGAAGTTCTTAAAAATGACCTCATGATCAAATAGAAAATTCCTTTAATGTATAATGGTAGTTAAGTTTGGAGATCCTGTTGTCAGAAGTCAGAGAAATTACGATTCATCTACAAAAAATAATTAAATCAAACTGATGAAAGACGAAATTAAAAGCGAGGAAGCAATGGCGGAGATTGGAGCTGAAGCCTCAGATGTCGAAGCAGTAACACGTCCCAAGAGGAAGAAGATAAGAGTTGAGCTTATAAGAGAAACAATTTCCAGCAAGGATGGGGGCAACAGGTCTGAAGTATCGGATGAATTTACTGATAGACCTGATACTTATGGGTCGAAAGTGGATGATAAAGGGTCGAAAGTGGATGATAATGGTTCCAGACCAGAGGAACCAAGGACAGTAGTTCCCAAAAGAAAATTGAAATCCAGAACTGGCCAACGGAGTAGATCTAAACCTACTGATGATAACCAAAATAAGGAAAAGTTGAGTATCAATGACCTTTCCAGAATGACTGTACCTGTTTTAAGGGAATTAGGTGAAAAACTCGGCATAAGTCTCGAAACACTAATGACTATGAAAAAGCAGGAAGTTATCTTTGCTATTCTAAAGGCACATACTCAGGAAGGCGGAATAATTTATGCTTACGGTTCCCTGGAAATACTTCCGGATGGCTATGGTTTCCTGAGATCTCCTCAGAACAGTTATCTTCCGGGTTCTGATGATATATATATGTCACCATCACAAATCAGGCTGTTTATCCTTAGAACAGGAGATACTGTCTACGGCCAGATTCGTCCTCCTAAAGAGGGTGAGCGTTTCTTTGCAATGCTAAGAGTTGAAAAGGTAAATGATGATGATCCGTTAGTTGCGCAGTCACGAGTTTCCTTTGAAAGTCTTACCCCTCTTTATCCTGAAAAACGTTTTGATCTTGAAACTTCAGATGGAAATACATCTACAAGGATGATTAATCTGTTTTGCCCAATAGGAAAGGGGCAGAGAGGTCTTATAGTTAGTCCTCCAAGAACAGGGAAAACAATTCTCCTTCAGCGAATAGCTAATGCAATTACAGCAAATCATCCGGAAGTTTTCCTCATTGTTCTTCTAATTGATGAACGGCCCGAAGAAGTAACTGACATGAGAAGGAGTGTCAAGGGAGAAGTAATTGCCTCGACCTTTGATGAACAAGCCACCCGTCATGTCCAGGTAGCGGAAATGGTTATCGAGAAAGCCAAGAGGCTGGTTGAGCATAAAAGAGATGTTGTTATTTTGCTCGATTCAATAACACGATTGGCAAGAGCCTATAATCAGACAGTTCCTACTTCCGGGAAAATTCTCTCCGGTGGTGTTGATTCCAATGCACTTCATAAACCAAAAAGATTTTTTGGTGCTGCCCGTAATATTGAGGATGGTGGAAGCCTTACGATAGTTGCAACAGCCCTGATCGAAACAGGATCCAGGATGGATGAGGTTATCTTTGAGGAATTCAAAGGAACTGGTAATATGGAAATCAATCTGGACCGGAAAATGGCGGACAGAAGACTCTATCCAGCGATCAATATTAAGAAATCCGGTACCCGAAAAGAAGAGCTTCTTCTTAGTGAAGATGAGTTGAATAAGATGTGGATCCTTAGAAAAGTAATTAATCCGATGGATGATATGGAAATCATAGAACTACTGATTGACAGAATGCGAAAAACTAAGAATAATGAGGCTTTCCTGGCATCTATGAACACAAAGTGATACCAGGACGAAGATATTGTGTTTTTTAATATCATTGCTTGAGTTCCTAAAATAAGCCTCGATGAACACAAATTAATATATTTATATATATAGGTATTAATGGAGGAAAAAATGAAGGCTGGATTACATCCTAAATACGAGATGACAACCATTAAATGTGCCTGTGGTAACGAGATTCAGACAAAATCAACAGTAAAGAATATTGAAGTTGAAATATGTTCAACATGTCATCCCTTCTATACAGGGAAACAGAAACTTGTAGATACAGCAGGACGAATTGAGAGATTTAACAAGAAATATGGTGTAAAATCTAACGATTAATAATTTTGAAATGGTTTATTCATGGCATGGGCCGTCACCCAGGATTTACTTTGTAAACCCTGGGTGGCGGCCCCTACGCGTTTTACGTCTGTTCCTTTTTAATATAAACACCATAAAATCGATATACGATGAGCACTAAAATAAGCATGATTGGAAACCAATCTCCCAGAATAGTATAGACAGTGTAATTGGTGTATTCATATAGGGGAATTGAGGCCGTTAAAGTATCAGCTTGATACAGGGGTAGTGTATAATTCATCCTCCCCCATGGGTCAATAATAGTGGTTACACCAGCATTAGTTGATCTTATCAGGGTACGTCTGGTTTCAATAGTTCTTAGTCTGGCAGCCGCCAGGTGTTGTGTTTCTCCGGATATGGTCTTTGACCATGAGTCATTCGATAAGTTGATAAGAAGGTCCGCTCCGTTTTTTATAAAATTTCTTGCCAGGTGGGGGAATGAGTCCTCGAAACAAATAGGTACTCCAAAACTTGCATATCCACCTTCTGCCAGTGGAACCTTGAAGATGATATTTGGCTCTCCAATGGTCCATCCGGGATTGTTTATACCTATAACATTCTTAAAGAACGATCTGACTATACCGATATTCCAGAAAGGAATGTTTTCTGCAAATGGCACAGGATGTGATTTTCCGTAATATTCCAGTATCTTACCATCCGGTGATATTAAGAGGGCTGCATTAAGTGCAGACATGGTTTCCTTGTCAAGTATGTATGGGCTGCCTACCAGTATAGGTGTATCAATATCTTTAAGAAATTTGGTAAAAGGATCTCCTTCAGGAACTCTTCTATATCTGGAGCTGTTTTCCAGATATGGATACCGAAATGCATTCTCACTCCAGACGATTAGATCCGGCTTAAGGTCACTTTTTGCAAGTTCTATTCTGGTTAGATCCTGGCCTATTCTTATACTTTCAATTTCATTCCCTGTAATCCATGAATCCGCATCCTGCTGTACAAGCAGTACAGTAATAGACTTTTCCCAGGGAAATTCTTTGTGGTTGATATATATTCCATAACAAATACTACCTGCCATAATAATCACTGTGAATATCCAGCTGAAAATAAGCCTTTTTTCCCGTATTAATATTGTTTCCAGTATCATGGCATTTAACAGGACAATCAGGAATGAGATTCCCCATTGCCCTGTTATATCTGCAATCTGTACAAAGGGAGCAATTCCAGCGGTATGAGCCATTAGGCCCCATGGAAATCCCATGTAGCCGATAGATTTAAAGTACTCATATCCGATCCAAACAGCAGCAGTCAAAAAGGGGCGGAGAGTCCTGTTTCTTCCAGCAACCGCAATAACAGGACTTAGTATTGTGAAATATATAGTGTGGGCTGCTACAACGCCTGATAGTGTCCATACAGAGAAATCTTCAAAGAAAAGAAGCCAAAAATATATTAAAGATGTTGATATGAGTCCGAAAACTGCTCCCAGCAAAAGGTTTTCCTTTAATCCGGAGCTTGTGTACAGAACATAGAATAGGGGGATCAGTGCTATGATACCAAGTATTAAACTTCCGTAATGTAAAAACTCATTAGGTTGTGCCATTGCATAAAGAAGTGAAGAAATAATAACAAGTACAAGTCTGCCCAGAGTCATGCTGGAATAGTATATGATTAAGAAGGTAATTAACAGCAGCAACTAAGTCATTTTTACTACAATTAGACTTGCTGTATTAACAACATGTACCAAAGAAAAGAATTTGTTGATTTTCAACTGCTTTTCTAATAGTATGGATATCGGTGGTATTATTTTGAAAAGCACTTCCATTGAAGAGATGAAAAAATTTCACGAATCTGAGTACGACATCGGGCCGGAGACAATAGCTGAAGCACCCGGGGTAATAAATTTACTTGGGGAGCATACAGATTTTAGTGATGGCTATGTAATTCAGACTGCAATAAACAATTCTGTAAAAGTTGCTATATCCAGAAGGAGTGACAATTCTCTCCGTTTCTTTGCTGCTGATGTGGGTGAAAGAAAGAAAACAACTATTGCAAATTTGAAATATAAAAGAGAAGATCGTTGGGCCAACTTTATAAAAGGAGTTCTCTACGAGTTTATTCAGCTTGGATATAATTTTAAGGGACTGGATATCACAATTTCAGGAGATATTCCTCAGGGCATAGGTCTTGGTTCTTCTGCGGCAGTAGGTGTAGCTACTGCTCTGGCTCTTAGGGAGCTTTTTGATTTTGAATTGACTGATATTCAGATTGTTCAGACGGCATACCTTTCCGAAAGTGCTTTTATTGGAAACTCTGAAAGGTTGACTGATCAGTTCTGTGCGTATTATGCAGAAGAGAACAGTGCTGTATTCCTGGATGTAAGAACCCTTGAATATGCTAATATCCCTTTTGATCTAAGTGAATACAAGCTCGTTATTACAAACAGTAATGTTCCTGTTATCAATAGTGAAGAAGAGATAAAAGAACGAAGAGTCGAATGTCAGAAGTGTCTGACGGTTCTTAATTTAAAGACTTCAGGTTCTAGTCTGCGGGATTTTAAACAATCTGATCTGGAGCAAAGTATGGGAATGCTTACTGAGTCTTCAAGAAGGCTCTGTTTGCATGTAGTTGATGAGAATCAACGTGTACTTGATGGAAAAAAACAGTTGGAGCAGAAAGATTATATCTCCTTTGGAAGACTTATGAACAGATCACATGAAAGTCTTCGTGATAACTTTGAAGTGTCCTGTCCTGAACTGGATTGGCTTGTCAAACGGGCAGCTGAAATTGACGGATGTGCAGGTTCCCGAATGGCAGGTCCAGGGTTCTGCGGCTGTACAGTATCGTTAATGAGGGAGGATGTTTTTGAAAAGTATGATGAAAGGCTTGAGGAATATGACCGAATTTTCGGGTTTCAGGCAGAGTACTCTATCTGCGAACCTACCGGTAAAGCAAGGGTAGTATACTCCAATATTAAACAGGTCAATTTTGAATAGGCCAATAATAAACAGGTGCGTATTATATAGGAATGACAATGTCTGACTATCTGGAAGTGGGAAAACGTTATCTTCATTTAAAAAACTATCGAAGTGCATTAGAGGAATTTCTTCTTATTGATGAAGATCCTGCGGACTCTCCTGATTTATCCTACTATCTTGGAATCTGCTATACAAATCTGGAAAAGTATGATGAAGCACTCCTTTATCTGGAGCAGGTAGTAACCAGTCATCCTGACATTCTCATGATATATCAGTGCAGACTTATTTTGAGCTATATTTATTCTATTACAGGGCGATTTAAGCTGGCAGAATTTGAACTAAGAGAGCTTGTGGATGCAGGATTTGAGTCAGCACAGATATATGGAACTTTCAGTTATATCACCTATTCCCAGAAGCTGGTTGATAAGAGTTTGGAATATCTCCGTAAAGCAGCTGAATTA
>SDBV01006835.1_pt1 | contig 15711 bp, 8 predicted proteins | sample 2277081 | NCBI WGS metagenome assembly SDBV01 (sample SAMN10402039, study PRJNA504765) | marine sediment metagenome | isolation source: marine sediment core GS10_PC15, 223 cmbsf | place: Arctic Ocean: Southern Knipovich Ridge | collected 2010
CCATTCGGTGGTCCGTGGTCTAGCACGCTGTACATTGAAAAACACAGAGTAGACAATGACGAACTACGACAAGCTGATTAAGAAACTGGCCGAGCTGTTCATGCTCGACCAGGCCGACCTGGATTTCGGCATCTACCGGATCATGAATGCCAAACGGGACGAAATCAATCGGTTCCTGGAGCGGGATCTTCTGCCCCAGGTGCGGCAGATCCTCTCCGAGCATCAAACGGCCGAGCAGGCCCAGATGCGACAAGAGCTTGACGAGGCCGTCGGGCAAGCCCAGAACTTGGGTGTCGACCCTGACTCGGTTGCCAAGGTGCAGGAACTCCGGCAGAAGTTGGCGGTCTACGACATTGAAGCCTTGGAAGAGGAGGTCTTTTCGTACTTGCACACGTTCTTCAGCCGCTACTACAAAGACGGCGACTTTGTCTCGCAGCGGCGATACAAGGAGGACATATATGCAATTCCTTACGAGGGCGAGGAGGTCAAGCTCTACTGGGCCAACCACGACCAGTACTACATCAAGTCGTCCGAGCGGTTCCGCGACTACACGTTCAAGCTGCCCGATGAACGTCGAGTCCACTTCAAGCTGGTCGACGCGGGTACGGAGCAGAACAACAACAAGGCGGCCAATGGAAACGACCGGCGGTTCATCCTCTGCGAAGAAACGCCCCTGGTCGAGCAAGATGGTGAGCTTTTCCTTCGTTTCGAGTATCGCCCCGATCCCGACAAGCGGAAGCAGGCCACACACAACGAGATGGCCATCGAGACGATCTTGGCACAAGAAGAAGTCTCGGCCTGGGACAATGCCTTGCGGGCATTGCAACCCACCAAGGCCAACCCGAACCGGACGCTGTTGCAGAAGCACCTGAGAGACTACACGGCCCGCAACTCGTTCGACTACTTCATCCACAAGAACCTGGGAAAGTTCCTTCGACGGGAGTTGGACTTCTTCATCAAGAACGAGGTGATGCACCTCGACGACATCGAGAACCTGTCGGCTCCACGTGCCGAGCAGTACTTGGGCAAGATTCTTGCCTTGCGAAAGATCGCCGGGAAGATCATCGCGTTCCTTGCCCAGATCGAGGATTTCCAGAAGAAGCTCTGGCTGAAGAAGAAGTTCGTTATCGAAACGAACTATTGCATCACGCTTGACCGGGTGCCAGAGGAACTCTATTCAGAGATCGCGGCGAATGATGCTCAGCGGGAGGAGTGGGTACGCTTGTTCGCTATTGACAAACTCGAGGGAGACCTGCACTCTCCGGGGTACTCGGAGCCTTTGAAGATCGAGTTCTTGCGTTCGCACCATACTCTCTTGCTGGATACTCGGTTCTTCAGCCAGTTGTTCAAAGATCGCGTCTTGCGAGACATATCAATCGAGGGAGATCTCGATGGTATGCTCGTTCACGGAGAGAACCAGCAGGCACTCGCGCTCCTCGACGCCAGGTACATGGGGGCGGTCCCTTGCATGTATATCGACCCCCCATACAACCGAGACGGCGACGACTTCATCTACAAAGACAATTACCGCCATTCGACATGGATGAGCATGCTTCATGACCGTCTGGTTGCCGCAAGACGAATACTCACAGATGCTGGCGTGATGATGATCAGCATCGACCGCAATGAAATGCACCGGCTGGTTCAAGTCGGAGATAATGTCTTTGGCGAGCATAACAGAGTTGCGGAGTTCATCTGGGAGAAGGGACGGAAGAACGACTCGAAACATGTGTCACTGACGCATGAGTATTTCGTTGTTTACGCACGAGACTACGAATGCTTGAAGCAGACGTGCCCGAAGTGGCGTGAGGCAAAGGACGGCGTTCCAGAGACAATGGACGAGTTTCATCGCCTCCGCAAGAAGCACGGGGACGACTTCGGATCTATAAGAGATGCGTTGAGCCTCTTTGTGATCCGAAAAGTTGACCCGCTCGCCGCTCGCTCAATTCTCTTGTTCAGCAAGACGGATGAGCACGGCCTATTCCGTGACGACACTGATATTTCTTGGCCAAAGCCGGGTGGCCCAAGATACGACATCGTGAATCCGGAGACTGGCGATGTTGCCGACATTCCGCCAAATGGATGGAGATGGACGCAGGAGACGGGGCTTCGAATGCTTGCCGATGGCGAGTTGGATTTTGACCCCGATAATCCAAAGCGGCTGCGAAAGAAACGCTACTTGCATGAGTACGACGACCAAGTGAAATCAACGGTCGTCTATAAGCATTCTAAGGCGGCGACACGGCAACTTCGTGATGTGATGGGAGCCGATGTGTTCCCAAACCCAAAGGATGCAGACCTTATTGCGACACTTATTGACTACGTGTCGTCTAATGATGCGACGGTCTGCGATTTCTTTGCGGGTTCTGGCGTGACAGCCCATGCGGCGGTGTTACTCAACCGAAAAGATGAAGGTCGCAGAAGGTATCTTCTTGTGGAGATGGGTGATTATTTCGATTCCGTATTGAAGCCAAGGGTTCAACGAATTGTCTATTCCGATCAGTGGAAGGGCGGACTTCCTGTCTCTCGGAATGGGGTCAGCCACGCGTTTAAGTACATCCACCTCGAATCTTATGAGGACGTGCTGACCAACCTGGAACTGAAACGGGGTGACCAACAGAGGAGTCTGCTGGAAAAAGAGAAGGAGTTTCGAGAGAACTACCTTCTATCGTATATGCTTGACGTCGAGACCCACGGCAGCCAGTCACTCCTGCGTTTCGACGCGTTTCGCAACCCGATGGGCTACACACTCAACGTGCAACACGGTGACGAGATCAAGGAAGTCAACGTCGACGTAATGGAGACCTTCAATTGGCTTCTCGGCCTGCGGGTTCGGCACATTAACATGCCACAACACCTTGATGCCGCTTTCAAGAGGTCTGAGGAGCGAGCAACTGAGGATCAGCTTGTGGTCGATGGCCGCCTCAGGCCTTCCGAAGATGGAACGTACTGGTTCCGCACAATCGAAGGCACGTCGCCCGAAAACGACAAAGTGCTGGTCATTTGGCGAAATCTGACCGACAACCCAGAGGAACATAATCTGGTGCTGGACGAATGGTTCCGCAAGCAGGAGTACAGCACGCGGGACCTGGAGTTCGACGTGATCTACGTCAACGGCGACAACAACCTGGAAAACCTCCGCCGCGAGGACGAGACCTGGAAGGTCCGCCTGATCGAAGAGGACTTCCAGCGGCTGATGTTCGACGTGCAGGATGTATGAACCGAGACGCCACTCACCCTGGCGGCCCAAGAAAAGAAATAAGCCGGGAATATAGGGCCTTCCCGGGCAAGCCCGAGCGACCACACGGCATGGAGCCGAATTTCGTTCCCAGCTACTGGAAGTCTATATCGCCCCGGGAAATCCGTCAATCGAGGAAAACCGTTTACAAGGCAAGAAAATCGACGTTTTCGGCCGCTGAGATAGAAAAACATGGCAAAAAGAGCGTCAAGACGGGGCCGGACAGCCGTTCCCCCGCTGAAATTCGACCAGAAGCTGGTGCTCAACCAGTGGCTGCTGCGACTGTTTAACTGTCCGAACTTCGACAAACTGGCCCAAGACCTGAAAGACCACCGTCCGGAGGGACTGAACGAGGACAACATTAGCCGGTTCTGTGTGCAGTTGACGAATCGAACGTACGAAAACGAGGAGTTGCCGAAGGATCTCATGGTGGCGTACGACCAGAACATCGTCCGCCACACGGAGAAGATTAGTGCCCGGCGAAGCGAACCTATCCGCTGGAAATACTTCCAGTACTTGACGCTGCTTTTCGTGGAAATCTATCTGGACCGTTACTTCACCAACCCGAAGAGGCTGCTGGCCGACTTGAACAAACACGTCGAGGCGTTCAACCGCGAAAAGCCGGCCCGGGACCAGATCGAACCTTACCAGGAGGACGACCTTCGGAAGCTGGCACTCTGGAACGCCACCGGTTCGGGCAAGACGCTGCTGATGCACGTCAACATCCTCCAGTACAAGCACTACCTGGAGGAACACGATCGCTCGGACGAGCTGAACCGCGTGTTGCTGTTGACCCCCAACGAAGGGCTGTCACGCCAACACGATGGCGAATTCGAGGCGTCCGGATTCCTGGCGGAGTTGTTCAACAAGGATCAGTATGGCCTGTTCGCCGGCCAGATGGACGTCGAGATTATCGACATTCACAAGCTGGCCGAGGAGATGGGCGAAAAGACCGTGGCCATCGACGCCTTCGAGGGCAACAACCTCGTGTTGGTTGACGAAGGCCATCGGGGGTCCAGCGGCGATGAGTGGATGGCCCGACGGAACCGACTCTGCGAAGAGGGATTCTCGTTCGAGTATTCAGCAACCTTCGGCCAGGCCGTGCGAGCCGCGTCTGGACAGCGAGGCAAGGATTTGGAGCAGGAATACGGGAAGTGCATCCTGTTCGATTATTCCTACAAGTATTTCTACAAGGACGGCTTCGGCAAAGAGTACCAGATCCTCAACCTCCAAGATGACAGCGACGACGAGATTCGGCAAAAGTACCTGACCGCCTGCCTGATGACGTTCTATCAGCAGTTGAAGGTTTACCAAGACGAGAACCGCGAACTCCGACCCTTCTTGCTGGAAAAGCCGCTCTCAGTGTTCGTCGGCGGCAGCGTCAACGCAGTGCGGACGGAACGCGGCCGCAAAGTATCCGACGTTCTGGACGTGTTGCTGGTCTTGGCAGAGTTTGTCGGCAATCAACAGCAGTCTATTCAGACGATTCAGCAGTTGCTGGCCGGTCGGGCAGGGTTGCTTGACGAACAAGGGCGGGATATCTTTGCGGATTCGTTTCTCTACCTCCGTAAACTCGAAATGACCCCTGAGGCAATCTTCGCCGACGTCCTCCAATCGCTCTTCCACGCCAACGCCCGGGCGAAACTGCACGTCGAATTGCTCAAGGGGGCCGAAGGCGAAATCGCCTTGCGGTTGGGTGAGAACGATTGGTTCGGCGTGATCAACGTGGGTGACGCTTCGAAACTGCACAAGCTGTGCGAAGACCACGACGAACTGGTCACGACCAACCGCGAATTCGGCGGTTCTCTCTTCCGCGACATCAACAACAACGACTCGACGATCAACGTGCTGATCGGCTCGAAGAAGTTTACCGAAGGGTGGAACAGTTGGCGTGTAAGCACGATGGGCCTGATGAACATCGGTCGTAGCGAAGGCTCGCAGATCATCCAGCTCTTCGGCCGCGGCGTGCGGCTGAAGGGCCATGGGATGAGCCTGAAGCGGAGCCAGTTCGTGCCCGATATCGACAGACCGAAATTCATCCAAGTGCTGGAGACATTGAACATCTTCGGCGTCCGGGCCGACTACATGCAACGGTTCCGCGAATACCTCAAGGAAGAGGGAGTGCCGTCAGACGACGACCGCAAGCGGATTATCTTGCCAGTCAAGAAGAACCTGCCACCGGACAAGAAGCTCAAAGTGCTCGACGTTCCGGAGGGAGTTGACTACAAGCGGCAAGCTCCGAAGCCCACGCTCGACCCGCTTAGCAAGTATCTCCGCAAGCATCCGGTGATTCTCAACTGGTATCCGAAGATCCAGACGCGACGGAGTGAGGGCATTCGGTCGAGCACGGAGTTGGCACAATTGCACCAAGGCAAGCTCAACGAAGAGCACCTGGCCTTCATGGATATGGATAGGGTCTACTTCGAGACCCAAAGGTTCAAGAACGAACGGGCCTGGTTCAACCTCAATCTGCCACGTGACCGAGTCGATTCGCTACTCGCTCGCAGCGATTGGTACCGCCTCTACATCCCCGAAGACCAACTTGCCTTCACTAACTTCGGTCGCGTCCGGCAGTGGCAGGAGATTGCCGTCGCCTTGACGAAGAAATACCTGGAACGCTGGTACAAGCACCAGAAGGCAACTTGGGAAAACGAGCGACTCGAATACCAGGAACTCTCTGAAGACCGATTCCCCGACCAATACCGACTCGACATTGACATGGCCGAGATGGAGATCATTGAGGAGTTGGAGGAGATTCGGGACTTCATCAACGCCGGTAAGCTGGCCGAGATCGAGGTCAAGCGGCAGAACAACGTGTACCAGGCCATCGGTCCGATCGTCTTCGATTGTCATCTGTTTCATCCGCTGGTGTACTTAAAGAACAGCGTGATTCGCGTCAGCCCAGTCAAACTGGAGCAAAGCGAGACGGACTTCGTCCTCGACTTGATGAAGTACTACCGCGAGAATACAGGCGAGTTTGCCAATCGAGAGATGTACCTGCTTCGCAACGAGAGCCGAGGCAGAGGAGTGGGATTCTTCCAGGACGGCGGGTTCTATCCGGACTTCATTCTCTGGCTGGTGGACGGGGATCGTCAGTACATAACGTTCGTCGACCCCCACGGCTTACGCCACGCGGAAGGCAAGAACGACCGCAAGATCCAGATGTTTAATACGGTGAAACGGTTGGGAGAGGAACGCGGCGATCCAAATATCATCCTCGATTCCTACATCGTCACGCCTACCGACCACGCCAAGATCCAGTGGTTCGGGGATGACGATGAACTCATGACGAAGGCAGAATTCGCCGAGAATCACGTACTGTTCCAGTACGATGATCGGAACACGTACATCGAAAAGTTGCTCGGCATGATCGTTCCGACTGTCTAACCGAGCGGGAGTTTCTCGCGTTACCACCTATCTCCACCCGAGGTCACCTTTGCCACAGGTGACGCAAGCACGATCCAATCCCCGGCACTGGGCTGCGTCGGTTTGACCATTTCCGTTGCCCGGCATGTGGAGGAAATTCGAGGCCTGAGATTGACGTGGCCAAATCGGGCTGCGGGCGTGAGGACGATCGGCACCACTGCCGGATGGCCAATTGTAAGAATCGACGAAACCGGAGCCAGCAGGAGAGCAAGCTGAAAACGGCACGGCAGGCGATGAAATCTTACAACGACCGCATGTCGAGAGTGGAGTCCCCGGTGTCATCAACCGCGATTGGGCACTGGGCAGGTAGGTGCTACAATCGCGTCCGAAGCACGCCGCCCCCCCCGCCAAGGTCCAATGCCGTCATGCCCACTGACGTTCCCCAACTCCTCACCGCCTTGGCGTAAGCTAGAGTTGTATGGAACAGTATCACTCGCTTGGCCCGTTAGCCTGACCTTCTTGGAGTACGTTGGCAGCTCAGACAGCCTTCCCATTTTCCATCGCGAGTGGACAGGGAGGGCGAATACACTGAAGAGGAAAGTGACACCATGAACGATTGCGCCGATGAGATCAGCATGAATCCCGCATTGGTGGTAGTGGCTGATGATGAGCCAGAAGCCCGCAGGTCCGAGGAAGAGGCAACAAGGATGCAGGCATGTGAATACTGTGGTTACTATCCGTGTGGTTGTGGAGGATAGTCCTTCATGGTTGCTGTAGTACCGCTGGCCCGGGCTTGCGGCGATCAGGAAGAGACGGTCCGGGAGTGGGCGGTGGCCGCACTGGAGGAACTGGGGGCCCCGCCGGTTGCGGATCTGGCCGTTCGGGCTTCGCTGCTGGCCGACCAGAGCGTCGATGTGGGCTACTGGGCCGCTACGCTTCTCCGGCGGCTTGGGGAGGATGCTGCACCGGCGGCGCCCACCAACACTCCCTGAAACCCGACTCGCTGGGCGGCAATCACCAAGCGAACGGGCCACACTCGCCGGCGTTTGCTACACGCATCTACCGGCCTGTACCGCCTTGCCAATTGTTGGTTTGGAACGGCGAGGCGGGCAGCCCTTCCGTGTTGGTCAGGTTCGGGTTGGCCGTCTTGTGCCAGCCAAACCGCACCTGTGTGGGCGAGGAAACGCCTTCGGCGCTTACCACAATCGCGTCGCCGTCGATCTGCGCCTCTGCCGGCACGAACTTGCCGTCGGCGCCGGCGATCTGGAACTCAGTTAGCGGCTTGCCGTCGCGACTTTTCAATCCGTCGCCGACGTGCGCAAATCTTACGCGGATCTTGTTGCCCTCGACCTGCATCGACTCGAACAAAGGACCGCTATAGACCAAGTCGTCTTGCCCGTAATCCTTGGCCAGGGCCCACAGTGCCAGCCGATTGCCCACGTCCAGCTTGTTGCGCGGATGGATGTCGGCGATGTTGTCGACAAGATCGGTTACCACCGCCATGCCCGTTTGCGGGATCTTGAGCGTGGCGACCTGCGCTTCCCAAAGGGCTGGCAATTGGCCTGGTTCGTAACGGCCGCTCCACGGGGCGATCTGCACAAAATAGAATGGCAGACCCTGCCCCCAGGTCTTTCGCCAGCCCTCGATCAGGTCCTTCTTCTTGTCGTAGTACGCCAGGCCGTTCTTTTGCAGGCAATTCGTTTCGCCCTGGTACCAGATAGCCCCGCGAACGGCAAACGGCTGAAGCGGCGCGATCATGCCGTTGTACATGCCGCCTGAGCCGGCGTCGGTGACCGTCCACGGTTCGATTGGCGAACCGCCCCAGGAGCTGTTGATCAGACCGACGGGTACCTTCACGTCGGCATGAATCCGCCGGCCGAAGAAGTACAACACGGCCGAGAAGTTGGGGACATTCTCGGGCGTGCAGAGCTTCCACTGGGCCTTCACGCCCTTGGCGGGAGCGGGGGCCTGCACCTTGGGGACATGGAACAGGCGAATCTCGGGATGATTGGCCGTGGCGATGGCTTCGGGCGCACCGTGCGATGAACGAAGTTGCCATTCCATGTTCGATTGGCCCGAGCCGACCCAGACCTCGCCGATGAGGATATCTTCCAGTTTGATCGTGTTGCTCGCGGTAATCGTCAGACGATGTTTGGCGCCGTCGGCCTTCATGGCGGGCAAAACGACTTTCCAATTGCCCTCGTCGTCGGCTTTCGTCGCGGCGGCCTTATTGTTGTCAAGTTGAACCGTTACCTCCTCACCCGGCTCAGCGCTGCCCCAGATCGGCAGCGGCACGTCGCGCTGGAGCACCATGTGGCTGTCGATCACCGTCGGAAGCGTCACGGCCGCCGGGGCAACAGCCACGGCAACCAGCATCAGAGCCAGCATCGACAACAGACAATTCCTCATCTTCATGTTCGTGTCTCCCTCGTGTGTGTGGTCCGTGTCACGAAAGCTCCAAGTATACCACCGCCGGGGCGCGCGTGCAAAATGGGCAAGTAGATACGGAAGAAGCAAAGACGTGCGGCACCTCTGGTCCTTCGTGCCGAATAGCTTTTTGAGGTCGGTTGAGTTCTTTGATCGAACGCTGCCCTAGCTGGGTTTACCGGTGGGCTGTCTGTACGCAAAAGCCGATTCCGCCGCGACTCCGTCTCACCGGGGCAGAAGAACGACCTTTGGCCGCAGGGTGGTGGTGGCCGGGAATTCCGGCCTCCGGCCCTTGCTGACGCACGTGAGACTCCTAAACCAGGCCGAATACGCCCAAAACACTTCGAGGCCCCCGCTTTTGGTCGCCCTTACCTTTCAGACGCACGCACGGGTCGATTCCCGGCACTGGGCTGCGTCGGTTTGACCCAATTGGTGCCTTGCATGCGAGAGAAATGCGGGAACTGAGAGCTGGCGAGGGCCCAATCGGGCGCCGCGGGCCGAGAGGACGATCGGCCGCCCTGCAACGTGGCAAGCTGAAAACGGCACGGCAGGCGATGAAATCTTACAACGGCGGCATGCCGAGAGGACGATCGGCCGCCCTGCAAGGTGGCGGATTGTAAGAATCGACGAAACCGGAGCATGGGGAGCAAGCTGAAAACGGCACGGCAGGCGATGAAATCTTACAACGGCGGCATGCCGGGAGTGGAGTCACCGGTGTCATCAACCGCGATTGGGCACTGGGCAGGTAGGTGGCTACAATCGCGTCCGAGGCACGTCGCCGCCCCCGCCAAGGTCCAATACCGTCATGCCTACTGACGTTCCCCAACTCCTCGCCACCTTGACCGTCGCTTAACCCGCTGAACGAGCCGGAGCCGCCGAGCAATTGTCACGCCTCGGCCCGGATGCTCGCGCTGCGGCAGTGCCGCTGGCCTGGGCTTGCAGCGATCAGGAAGGTGAGATCCGGGGATGGGCGGTGGCCGCACTGGAGGAGCTGCGGGCTCCGCCGGTTGCGGATCTGGCCGCACTGGCTTCGCTGCTGGCCGACCAGAGCGCCGATGTGGGCTACTGGGTCGTTACGCTTCTCGGGCGGCTTGGGGAGGATGCTGCACCCGCCGTACCGGCTCTGGCTAGTGCGCTGTCAGGATCAAAGCACTCGTCGGTACGCCAGCGAGCTGCCTGGGCCTTGGGCAAGCTTGGCCTTCCCGCTACCGGAGCACTCGACGCTCTCAGGCAAGCGGCCGACGATGACGATCTGCGGCTTGCCCGGCTGGCTGGCCGGGCCATCGAGCAGATCACCGGATAGCACTCCCCGCCGGTTGCCGCAGCTTCTCCAGCCGTCCACTCCAGCCCCGGGACTGCTCTGGAACCAGGGCCGTCATTGCGGTATCCTCCTGCCCCGCTACATACCGCGACCTCGATCCTGGAACGTCCATGGAGGGACATCCCATGCCAGCCATCTGCCGCCCTGCGTCCGCGCTTCTGCTTCTCCTCGCCGGTCTGCTCGCCGTCGGCTGCGAGTTTGACCCTGTACTTGACCAGGTCGCACAACGGGAGTCACGCTCAACCGGCCCCACCACCCTGCCGGCGCCGGTACCTCAGCGTGCCGATGGCGACACCATCAGGATCGCGTCCTTCAACATCCAGGTCTTCGGAACCTCCAAGCTGAAGAAGCCTGGTGCAATGGATGTTCTGGTCAAAGTGGTCCGCCGGTTCGATGTGGTGGCCATCCAGGAGGTTCGAGCCAAGGATCAGACTGTGCTGCAGCAATTCGTTGAGATGATCAACGCCGACGGTATGCACCACTATGACTACGTGATCGGGCCCCGACTCGGTCGCACGTCCAGCAAAGAGCAGTACGCTTTCGTCTTTGACACCGCACGGATCGAAACGGACCGCGAATCGGCCTACACCGTCGCGGATCCCGGCGACTACTTGCATCGGGAACCGTTCGTGGCGAGTTTCCGTGTCAGGCGACCGGGCCCCGATCAGGCCTTCACGTTCAAGCTGGTCAACATCCACACCGATCCAGACGAGACGGACCTGGAGTTGGACGCGCTGGACGACGTATTCGTCGCGGTGCAACATGACGGAAGCGGCGAGGACGACGTGATCCTGCTCGGCGACCTGAACGTCGATGAGCGACATCTCGGGGAACTCGGCCGGCTGCCGAACATCGCGCACGCGATCGCCGGAGTGAAGGCCAACACGCGCCGAACGAAGTCCTACGACAACATCGTGCTCGACGCGCGGAACACCACCGAATCCACCGGCCACTCCGCGGTGTTCGACCTCATGGCCGAGTTCGACATCACCACCGAGCAAGCCCTGGATGTATCCGATCACATGCCAGTGTGGGCTGAGTTCAGCGCCTTCGAGTCGGGAGGCCCAGCGGTCATTGCCACCCGACCCGGACAAGGAACACGATAGAGCGTGACCACGCCGTGAAGGGCCACGTAGGACGAGTTCAGGAAGCACTACTCGGATCACCATCCGGTCGTGTTCAGAGTGAACGTGCCTGTGGCGGATGATGATTTGTTGTCGCTGAAACCGGGGATTTCTTCAGGCGGGGACGCCCGCATGGTCAGAATCAAATCGGTGTCATAGAACCGACCGTTCACAGTGAAACCGTGATGCTCTGCTTTGTCGAGGAATGCCTTGGCTTCTTCGAGATCCTTCTCCAACTCGAACACCTCCCCGTCTTGCCAAGCTGCCCCTGATTGGGTGAGAATGTGGGTGTCACATACCTTGTTGCAGACTTCGTCGGGAGCGTCACCCTATCGCTTGTCACCGCAGCCATCAAGCCACCGGCTGCCGGCAACGCGATTTACGGAGTGAGCCGGGCACGAGTGGCCGCTCAGATTCTGTTGCATCGGAGTTTGCCTTTCTTGTGACGGGCGACTATAAGAAAGGTTGTGGAGTGCCACTGAATGGTAGTGTTTGCCACCCCCCTTGCGGCCATTCCCTTGAAAGGACGTCTTCCGATGCAATCGGCCAAACGGTATCTGTATCTCTGCGTCGTGTCTGTAATAGTCGTCACCATTGCCAGCCAGAAAGCCCAGTCTGCCGACTGGCCCATGTGGCGACATGATGCTCAGCGTAGTGGGGCGTCCCCTGACGAAACGCTTCCCAACACGCTTCACCCGCAATGGTCACGCGATTGTGGCTCCGTGCAGCCGGCCTGGGCAGACCCGCGTCTGATGTTTGATGCATCCCATGAACCTGTGGTGCTTGGTCAGACCATGTTCGTCGGCTCCGCTGGGACCGAGTCGGTCACGGCCATCGACACGCGCACGGGCGATCGCAAGTGGCAGTTCTTTGCCGAGGGTCCCGTGCGATTTGCCCCCGTGGCGTTGAAGGGTCGAATCTACTTCGGCTCGGACGACGGGTGCCTTTATTGCGTGGGTGCGGAATCGGGTGCGCTTGTCTGGAAGTACGACGCGGCCCCCCGGGCTCGAAAGGTCATCGGGAACGACCATCTGATCTCCGCTTGGCCCGTACGCGGCGGTCCCGTCATTGCCAACGGAAGAATCTACTTCACCGCCGGTGTTTGGCCGTTCGAGGGAGTGTTTCTGTATGGAATCGACGTCGATGGCACGGGAACTGACCCTGTGGCGAATGTCACCAAATTGCCCAGCGAAGTTGTCGCACAGGGATACGTCGTGGCGAGCCAGAAGGGCCTCCTGATTCCGTGTGGTCGTAAACCGGCACTGCAATACGATATCGCGAACGAGACGTTTGGCCGACCGGGGGGCGGCACGGGCTATCACGTTACCGCCTCGGGGCCTTGGGTGTTTCACGGCGGCGGAGTTTACAACTCGGTTAGCCGCGAGAAGGTCTCGTTGCGAGCCCACCGCCCGGTAACCAGGGGCAACCGCGTTTTCACGGTCCTCTCGAACAACGCCGTGGCGTGTTTTGGCGTCGACAAATTCGTGTGGGAAGACGCCAAGGATCGTCAAGGCAAACCGATCAAGAAACAGGTCTTTCCCGTGCAGTGGCAGGTGGACGGGCGAGCGATTCCGGCCGCCGTTGCCAAAGGCGACGCAAAGATCCCGGAAGGAAGTCGTCCGACCGTTTCGATCCTGGCCGGCAACCGGCTTTACGGCCATTGGGGCAATGTTCTGTTTGCCGTCGACGTCCCCTCGGAAGAGTCTGCTGCGGCCAAAGTGTCGTGGGCGGCCACCGTAAGCGGCGAGCCGACCTCCATGCTGGCTGCCGACGAAAGGCTGTTTGTCGCCACGCGCGAAGGTCTGATCCATTGCTTCGGCCCAGAGAAGAGACAGCCGTGGACCCACATCCTTGCGCAATCGAATATCGAAAGCACCCCGTCGGCCGACAAGGTAGCGCGTTTGCTTGATGGCACGAAGGTAACTGGTGGGTACTGCGTGGTGTTGGGGATCGGGACGGGCCAACTCATTGATGAACTGGTGCGGCAGTCCGACCTGCGAGTTGTTGCCATCGACCCGGACACCAAAAAGGTCGAAAAGATTCGCCAAAGGTTCTCCGATGCCGGGGTCTACGGCTCCCGAGTGGTGGCACGGACCGGGGACGCGACCACGTTTTCCCTGCCACCCTACCTGGCCAACCTGATCGTTTCGGAAGACCTTGAAGCGGCAGGAGCCCAGCGCGTCCGAGCGCTGGTCGAAACGGTCTACGATGCGCTGCGCCCGTATGGCGGTGTGGCATGCTTGGAGCTTACCGACCAGGCGCACGAAGATCTGGGCAGATTGGCAAAGCAATTGCCTAAGGCCCGGGTCGAACGGGAGGGACGTTTCACGCTTCTTACCCGGAGCGGCGCCTTGGAGGGAGCTGCCGACTGGACCGACGAGTATGCCGATCCGGCCAACACGATGATGTCCAAGGACAAACGGGTCAAAGCCCCGCTAGGCGTCCTATGGTTCGGTGGTCCGGCGGCGGATCCCGATCTGTTCTACGACCGCCACCAGTGGTCGCCCAGCCTGGCCGTGATCGAAGGCCGGATGTTTATCGAGGGGCCACAGAAGTTGACCGCCGTCGATGTGTACACGGGACGAATTCTCTGGCAGGTGCCTTTGAAGGACGGTTTGAGCCCGGGAAGGCGGGCCAACTGGAGGTCGACGGGCTTTCACTTCGTGGCGGCCGAGGATGGCATCTACTTGACGTACGAGAAGGCGTGCCTGGTTTACGACCCGGCTACGGGCGAAAAACGCGCCGAATTGAAACTGCCCGAGGAGGAAGACCGGTTCGGCAGGATACGAATCTGGAAAGACCTGCTAATTGTTCCGGTCTTTGGCAGGGTGGAGAAATACGGCGATGTTCCCGTGAAAATCGTCGCCATGGACCGTCGCGACGGCAAGATCGTTTGGACCAGGAAGTCGGAGCTGAGTTTTCCGCTGCTGGCCGTCGGCGATAATCGGGTGTTCACCTTCGAGGGATTGATGGCTCGCCTATACGAAAACAGGGAACGCAAAGGGCAGGTTCCCGCCGCCGAGCCGTTTCGCTACGTGAAGGCCTTGGACGCTCGCACCGGCGAGGAACTATGGGATCGCACGACCGATCAGGTCGTCACCTGGCTGGCCTATTCGGAGGAAACCGACGTGCTGGTGACCTCGAACAAACACGGCGTGAGAGGCTGGCGTGGAAAAGACGGCGCCGAGTTGTGGAGCAAAACAGCGGAGGGCAAGGGCTTTCGCGGCCATCCGGAGAATGTGTGGGACAAGGTGATTCTCTGGAAAGACCGGGTGATTGACCAGCGCGGACCTGGACTCGCCTATGACTTGCTCAGTGGCGAGAGGGTCATGTGTCGGCACCCGGTCACTGGAGAAAGCGTGCCGTGGGAATTCACGAAGAACGGCCACCATTGCGGCTATGTCATCGCCAGCGAGCACCTGCTGACCTTCCGGGCCAGCACGGCAGGTTACACAGACCTCGCCACCGGCGGGACAACGCATCTGCACGGGTTCCGCTCCGGGTGTCGCAACAGTCTGATCCCCGCAGGCGGTGTACTGTCGGCGCCCAACTTCGCCAATGGATGCTCATGCGACTTTCAGGTGTTCACCTCGTTGGCGCTGGTTCACGTACCGGAGGCTGACGGGTGGGCGTATAGCGCGTTCGCACGTCCCGGCGCTCGGGTACGCCGCGTGGGCATCAACTTCGGCGCTCCGGGTAGCCGCCAAGTGGCCGGCGGGTCACTTTGGCTCAACTATCCTGGCAAGGGCGGGCCGTCAGGTGACCTGCGAGTGACCGTCGAAGGGGAGCGGCCAACGTGGTTTTGCGGCCACGCCTCGCAGATCCAGGGCGATCACCTCACATGGGTCGCTGCGTCCGGCGTGGAAGGCGTCTCGTCTGTGACGGTCCCGCTCGGGGCTGCTGCGACCGAAAACCATAGCTAGTGCGCGTCGGAAAAATGGTGATTCAGCGGCGTGGGGCGGGTGGAACGGCGGCGGAAACTGAGCGAAGATTAGCCAAATGGTCGCATTGGAGTTAGATCACAGGTGCAGTGAGCGCCGTCCACCCCGGCGAACAAGTTCATAACAGAGCAGGGGGGGCGACGGTTGAGTTCCGTCAAGCGCGGCAGCGGGATCCGGGCATCGAATCGGCAATCGGCGCGTTGCAGGCAGGCAACGGGTTGAAGCGTTGTCGCGACCGGACGGAACCCGGTTTTGCGCGATACATTCAGCTTGCCATGTTGGGTCGCAATCTTC
>SDBV01006836.1_pt1 | contig 15710 bp, 13 predicted proteins | sample 2277081 | NCBI WGS metagenome assembly SDBV01 (sample SAMN10402039, study PRJNA504765) | marine sediment metagenome | isolation source: marine sediment core GS10_PC15, 223 cmbsf | place: Arctic Ocean: Southern Knipovich Ridge | collected 2010
ATGCAAAATATTAAATAAGATAACAGGAATTGGTATGCCAATTTCATATAGAGTATGAAAAAGGAGGAATAAATAAGAATCTTGTTTAATAATATTGAATTAAAGGATTCATTCAACAACGCATAAAAATACCCATATTATTAAGGATATGATTTTTATTCGTTTAAAAGCTATACTTACTCCTGCAGTAGGGAATCTCCATAATCCTACTTACGTTTCCTCATATTCTTGCCTTTTTTAAGTATATAATCCCATACAGGGCCACGGTACCCGAACATATGAAATGCCTTTGCTCTTTCAACATAATCCGTATTTTCATCACCATTATAAATACGGTTTGTTCTTTCTTCAAAATTATTCTTAATCATACTATCTAGTTTTTTATATTCTATATCCGGAGAAATATAAAAGTAAGGATTAAGAAGGTCCTGTTCTTTATCAATAAGTTTATTTTCAACGAGGTGCGAATATATAGGAGTATCAGGAAATACTCTTATACCGATAGATGAAAAAATAACGCAGTTGTTTAGCTTGCTAATATTTCTAAAACCTTGTTTTACAGTTCGTTCCGTTTCTCCAGGCCCTCCGAAAATAATAAAATGCGAACTTGCAATATCTACCGATGAGAAAAGATTATTGGAATGAACAACCCTGTCCCATGTAAAGTCCTTTTGCATTGCTTTGAGTGTAGTATTAGTAGAGCAGTCTGTTCCCCATTCTACACAAGTAAGACCCGCTCTTTTTAGAATATTTACTTCTTCAATAGTAAAATTATCCGGCCGGAGAAAACACATCCAGGGGATTTTTATTTTTCTGCGAATTAATTCCTCTGATATTTCCAGATATATACCTGATGCATCATTAAAAACAGAGTCAGTAATAGACAACCAGTCTGCTTTGTATTCTTTTATAAGGTATTCTATTTCATCTGCAACCGATTCCGGTGTGCGGAATCTATATTTTTTTCCTTCGAGGGCGGGGTAGGAACAGTACAGACATCTGTGAGGGCATCCGCGCTTTGTCTGAATATTTAGCATGCCGCCCTTTTTTAAATAGAAATCCGCTAATGCATCGTTCCTTTTAAAACTACTGAATTCTTTTTCCAGTTTGTTACTCTTTAAAATCTTTTCCTCATATTTTTCTCCTTTTTCTAAAAGGGAAACAAGCTCACAGAATATACTTTCTCCTTCACCTTTAACACCATAATCAGCATTTGTTTCCTGTAATAGCTTTTCCGGAAAAATGGTATAAGCAGAACCGCCAAGTACTATATATGCAGAACTGATTTTCCGTATTTCATTAATAAATATTTTATATTGATTTATATACGATTTTTTGGAACTGATATTTACGTTATCTACATTCCTTAATGACAGGCCGATTATTTCAGGATCTTTTTCCGTAATAAATTTCAGTGCGGATTTAGTTCCGCCTTCATTTGCATAAAGGTCCCATTCATAAACTTCATGTCCCTGTTTTTCTGCCGCATTAGAAATTAATGACATTCCAAGGGGATAAACAGGGTAAGGCTCTTCTGTTGTATTGCAGGAAATTAAAACGATTTTTGACATATATTCCTTTTAAAAGTACTGGAAAATATCTAATAAAGAATTTAATTTTTCACTATCAAATACAGATTTACACGCTAAATCTATCTTAGTTGATAATACTGCAAAAACAGCACCCTTTAACCCGTTACATGTATCCGGGGGATAATCGAGCCAGCCGGTAATTATTGTATCTGTTTCTCCTGATTCAAGCATTAAAAGGGAAGCTTTTAATGCAGAATACCCAAATTTTTTATCCGGATTTTCACCGATACAAAGACTTGGCCCTGTTAGTTTAAAATATGCAGAACATTCTCCAAGAACTATTCCGGGCAGTGTATATGAAAAAAGGTTCGGGCTTGTAAATGTACCATTTTTTTCATATGTCGATTTATAGTATTCTATATCTGTATTATAAGACTCGTAAATAGAAGAAGTTATTAGGCCTATAGGCCGCTTTATGTCTGTAATGTGCAGATTAGAATCTTTTAATGCAAGAGCTGCTGCAGAACATCCTATTTTAGTATAATTATCAAATCTTCCGTATCTTGCCAGTGGTTCTTTAAAAAGTTTTTTATATTCCGGCAGCAATGGTTCATTATTAAAAGAGGCTGTATTTATTTTTGATTTAAGAGTTCCGTATCCGTCACCTGATATCCAGGAGCCGCCTAATACTTTAATATCCAATTTTTATTCCTTTTCCAGTAATATTGATGCATTAACTCCACCGAATCCGGAATTGCTTGTAAGTATATTATTGCCTAAAAACTCTTGAGTAACAGGCATTATTCTGCCTTTAGCCCTTTCCTCAGGTTCTTTTAAACCGATAGTTGGCAGTATATTTTTTTCTTTAAGACAGATACCGCAAAGAGCTGTTTCTATTCCGCCCGCGGCACCAAGTGTATGCCCGATAGCTCCTTTAATAGAAAATACCGGAAAATTTTTCTTTCCGAATATACTGTCTATTGCAGTAAGTTCCATAGCATCATTATAAATAGTGCCAGTGCCGTGAGTACAGTATGCTTCTATTTCATCAGGATTTTTCCCTGCTCTTTTTAAGGTTTTATTAATTGCTTCTATTAAACCATAAGCATTTTTGTCCGGGCCTGTAATATGGTTTGCATCATTAGAAATGCCCCATCCGGAAATACGAACCGTATCTTTGCAGCCCATATTATCTGCTGTGCTTTTATCTGTAAGTAATAAGTAGACAGCTCCGTCTCCTAAGTTTAAACCGTTTCTGGTAATGTCAAATGGTTTTGCAGCAGATTCTGAAAGTGCTTTTAAAGATGCAAACCCCATATGTGCAAATCTGCTTACTAGGTCCGAAGCACAAATAAGAACACTGCTGTATTTATCTGCTGCAATAAGCTGTGCCCCGTAAATTATTCCTACAGTGGAAGAGGTGCATGCAGTATTTATTTCTATTCCTGTATTTTTAATATTTAAATATTCACATACTTTTTTTCGGTAAAATGAGGGAAGAATAATATCATTTGAATTGCTTTCTATATATTCTGCATTTCCTTTAATTCCAGTCCAGATAACAAATGTATTTTCCGGAATATCCGGGCAGCTGTTAACCGTTTTTTTAATAAGCTCAAGATTCCTGTTTTCTACTGTTTTAATAATATCCGGCCTATTAATACAGGATGCATATTTAAAATCAATACTATCGACATTAAAATGTTCGATTTTCTTTATTCCGGATCTGGAAAGTTTAAGATTATCCCATGATTCAATAAGAGAATTTCCAACACCTGTTGTTATATTTGCTGCAGTTAAATATACTTTTTTCAAATTTTTAACAGTTCTTCCCAATTATTATAAAGATTATTAACAAAATCCGGACGCAATATTAATAGTTTCCGATTTAAATCCGTAAATATCTGTACAGTATATCCTGTTGCAGCAATACTTTTGTCCATTTTTTCAATTTTAAAAGAAAAATTTAGCTTTGCAGCGTCACTCCAGGAAAGTGAACAGTATATAAGAAATTCATCCTGATATTCCAGAGGAAGATGATAATCTGCATGAAATTTTATAAGAGGTGCTATAAAACCATTATCATGCATATCATAATATTTTAAATGGAATTTGCGTCCGAATGCATCTCTCCCATCTTCAAAGTAGCTTGAATATCTGCCGTGCCAGACTATTCCCAGAGGATCAACTTCTTCAAACCTTACTCTGCGTCTTACAATTGCTGTAAGAGGAGCAGGTGCATTTTTTTCCTTTTCAAAATAATCAATTTCACTGCGTCTTGTCATATTACATCCATTATGAAACTTGAATATAAAATATTATTACTAAAAACCTTAAATACTAACTTATCCGGATTATTTAGATTTTCTGAAATATTTTTCATTTTAAATATAATTTCCTGCTCAGGCATAATTATATTACTAAATTTAACATTATCAATCCTTATAACTCTTATTTCTTTTTTTATATAAATTTCTATTAAAAATTTACCGATTTCCAGTATAACTGCTCCAGGTAATACCGGGAATTCAGGAAAATGCCCGCTAAAACCTGTAAAATCTTTATCTAAATATAGATGTGTTTGTAAAAGTTCATTGTTCTTTGTAATTTTATATATGCTTTTTAGTATTTCTTTTTTTAACGGATTATTATCGAGCTTAAAATATTCCGGCGGATTAAATAATTTTTGCGGCCTTTTCATTGATATTGATTCTTTAATTACATCTGCATCTTTTTCCGGAATCCAGAATTTCATATTGCCTTTTGCTATTACTCGGTCATTACGAAAAACGATACCGGATACTATATGAAAAGACTGTATCTCATTTAGTGTTGTTACAGATATTTTAATTGTATCCTTCTTATTTATATCATCATAAAAAATTAAGTCCTTTATACTAACGAGAAAACCAAGGTTATCCGGTCCCCGATTAAGTTTATCAAAATATTCTAATTGCGCTGCATAAACTTGAGAAAAGAGTTCCGGAATTACAACTCGTCCTAGAGTATTATCCATATTCAAAAACATACTGTTTTTAATTGTAATTGTACTTTCGCTTGTGTCTTCATTACGGGGGGTAAAATTATGTATCATTTTAATTTTGTCTTTATGAGGAATTAATTTATCTGTAGAAATAGAAATGTTTACAGGTTTTTTCATATATAATTATCTGCAATAAATTGAAATATCATCGAAAATCTGGCTGGAAAATATAAGTTTTCTAAACTTCACCAAATCATCATGAAAAATACGATTATTATCATAAACCTTAAATTCTTTACTTAAAATATTATATAGTGCATTAGTGCCTTTGCCGAGCTTATCTGCATTTCTAAATGAAAATGCCTGTAAATCTGCAAGCAGCTCCAAAGTTAAAATATGCTTGGTATTACTTATCTGTTTAAATGCTTTTCTTGCAGCAATAGTACCCATGCTTACTACGTCCTGGTTCGAAGCATTACATGATATTGAATTGATACTTACAGGATTTGCAAGGTTTCTGTTTTCTGCAGTTGTAGATGTCGCTAAATATTGAGCGCCCATAAAACCCATAGTAAGACCTGGAGTACCGGAAATGAGATGTTCGGGCAGGCCTTCATTTAAATGTTTATCTAATAATTTATTCAGCCTTCTTTCAGAAAGGTTGCAGAGTGTAGATATTGCTATGCACAGAGTATCCATTGCAAATGAAATACTCTGTCCGTGGAAATTGCCGCCGTGTATAATCTTATTTTTCTCGGGAACTATAATCGGATTATCATTAGATGAATTTGCTTCGTCTTCAAGGATTTTTCTTACATTAACAAGTGTTTCATAAACAGGCGCAAGTATCTGTGGAGTGCATCTGATTGAATAAACATCCTGTACATTAATATTTGTTTCAAATACTGTAGCCTCTTCTGTTTGCTGTTCTCTAATTCGGCCATGCATATCATCGCGAAAAGTAATGTTTCCGGAGTCTTTTGTAAGTTCTCTTATAATTTTAGAGATATGAATCTGTCCGGGATGAGGTTTTAAATTATGCAGGTCTATATCAAAAGCATCATTAATACCCCCAAATATTTCAACAGCAAATGCTGCATTTACACATGCAATATTAAGTGCTTTTTTTGCTACGAATAATGTAAATGCTCCAATTGCAGTCATTGCAGCTGTTCCGTTAATTAGAGCAATTCCCTCCTTATAACTTAAAGTAAAAGGTTTGAGTCCTTCTTTTTTAAGTGCTTGTTCTGCAGGTATAAGTTCATTTTTATAGTAGACTTTTCCTTCGCCTATAATTGCCAGTGCAAGGTGTGCAAGGTGTACAAGGTCTCCGGAAGCTCCGACGCTTCCGCATTCGGGAATATAAGGTATAATCTCTTTGTTGACCATATCCCGCATATGATATAGAAGTTCCAGCCTAACCCCGGAATATCCTTTAACAAGTGAATTAAGTCTAACGGCAAGCACTGCGAGAGAAATATACGGCTTAAGAGGGTCTCCAAGCCCTGCAGCATGGCTCTTTATCAAATTTACCTGAAGAGCTTCTATTTGTTCACTGTCTATTATTTTATTGCACATAGGCCCAAATGAAGTATTAACACCATATATAATGTGTTTCTTATTAATAGTTTCTTCTAAAAATTTTCGTGATTCGGAACATTTTTTTATTGCATCCGGGTCCAGCTCAATAGTTTTATCACCAATACCGATTGCTACAATATCCTCAATAGTAAGGTCATTCCCGTTTAAAATAACTTTCGGCCTCATTTATTTTTCCTCATATCAATAAATTGAATTCTTTTTCTTTTTCCGGATTGATTTACACGTAAATCAAACTCAGGATTGGAAATAATATTGATTTCCGGTACTACCCTTGCTTTAGAACGGAGTTCATCTTCTATATAATTTAGAGTTAATGCTTTATTTTTTAATGAAACATACATTATTATCCTGTCTGTGTTATCCGGATTTTTATGAGCTTCTATATAGCCGCCGTAAAAATCCTCATTTCCCTCTATTATTGATAAAAGGTTGTTTGGGAATATAGTAGTTCCTTTATATTTTAGCATCTGATTTTTCCTGCCAAGTATTGGGCCCATTCTTTTAGTTTTCCTTTTGCACTCACATTCAGTATCAATAATAAATGAAATATCACCTGTTTTAAACCTGATTAAAGGCATGCCTGTAATTCCCAATGGTGTAACCACTACTTCACCAGGTTCACCGTCAGGAAGAGTATTGCCGTTTTCATCAATTATTTCTACAACAATAAGTTCCGGCCGCATGTGACCGCCTGATTTATGGGGGCATTCTGCAAATGTAGTAGAAATCTCCGTAGAAGCATAAGTTGATAAAATATCCGCACCCCATAATTCTTCTATTCTATTTGCCAGAGGAAGGGGATTAAGCCAGGAATCTCTTAAAGTTTCTCCAATGCCGATAATTTTTTTAACACCGGCTGCTCTGGGTTCTTCTCCTTTTTCTATTGCATAATCTGCAATTTTTCTGATTTGAGTCGGAACACCGACTATACAGGTGCATTTAGTTTGTTTTACAAGCTCCCATAACAAAGCCGCACTACCGGAACCTGCTCTTACCATTTTACTGCCAAGGGAAACACCTCCCATAAAATATGCAAGGCCTGCCATAAAACACCTTCCAAGAGTAGCTCCGATTAATATAGTGTCTTTTTTGGTTAGTCCGGCAATTTTAAATGAAACTTCTTCATTAAATGCAAGGCGGTTAAGATCAGAACGGGTTAGTTTGAACATAGTAGGATTGCTTCCCGTAGTTGCAGAAGTTAAACATATATCCACAATATTATCACTGGCCTGGAAATCATTATTAAACATATTGATATCATGCTTGCTTGTAAAGGGAAGTTTTTCTATATGTTTTATAGTTTTAATCGAACTGATATCAATAGCAGACGTTTTAAAAAGATGCTTATAAAAAGGGCTGTTCTGGTATGCATATTGAATATGTGAAATAAAATTATCAGTTTGAATTAGGGCTGTTTTTTCCGTACTCACAAATTGCAAATTATCATATTTTCTATAAACAGAAGTATCCACTATTGAAATTCCTTTTGATATAATTTTTTCACATAATCCCTGAGTTCCGTATCTTTGTTGTTAAATTCTTCAGGATAGACGGGACTAAGAATCTTGATATTTATTTTAACAGGATTAAAGAAAGGAAAACAAGTAGAAAAAAAATCATTCGTATTAAACATACAAACTGGCAGTATCGGTATATTGTATTTACAGGAAAGAAGAAAAGCTCCTTTTCTAAAACGGTGCAAGGTCCCGTTTTTTGACCTATGGCCTTCCGGATAGATTTGTAAAGATATATTCCTTTTAAAGTATTTTTCTACTTCGATGCATAGAAGTTTAAATGGTGTTTTATCAATATTGATATATTTTGCCATTCTCATATAAATGCCGAATGGAATTACATTATAAACCCAGTCTCTTGCAAGTATCACCTGGTTTTTAATTGGAATTAAAGTGGAAAAAGCAACATCAATCTCTGAAAAATGATTGTAAACAATTATAAATACTCTATTTTTTACAATATTTTCTTTTCCTGTTATATTTATTTTTATAAAGGGCCGGAATGTATTAATTAAATAACAACCATAAGTCCTGCTAATAAGCCTGAAAATATCATCTAATTTGCCTGTTTTTGTAAAGCTAAAAACCAATACAAGTATAGGGGTTCCTGCAATGTAGAGAATTGTAAAAATAAATATATGAATAATATAGACAATATTTAATAAGTTATAAAACATTAACTGTATTATGAGAGAAAAATAATTTCTTTACAAGATGATTTATATCTTCTGTTTTACATAATCAATAATATGGGAAACGGCAGAGATATTCTTTAATACAGGTTCATCAAGTACTCTATTTACTTTAAAATTAAATTCAGTTTCCAGTGCAACTATAAGGTCTACACTGTCAAGACTATCCAGTTCAAGTTCTTCGTATATTTTTGTTTCCGTATTTATTAAATCTGCATCGCTTTCGAATTCTTTTACAAAAATATTTTTAATTCTTTCAAGTATTTGTGTATCGCTCATGAACCATTCCCCTTAGTGTTAAAATACAGAATTTATTAGTAATTTTAAAGTCAATTTTAAGCTATTTTTGTGCTTATTTAACTTTTACTATATTCAATATATTAAATATAAACAGTTTATCTAATTATTATACTAATTATACGTTTCTATATAATATTGATTATTGATTTTATTTCAAGTCCAAAATGTAAATCGATATATAAATAATGAGAAAATATTAAAATACTAGTTAGAATACTAGCAGTATTTTCTTAAACTGTTTAATAAAACAGCAGGTTCTACAATCTTTAATACTGCAATAAGACTCGAATAAACAGAACCCATAATTCCAGGGGTTATACTCTGTCCGGAAAGATAAAGGCCTTTTATTCCACCTTTGCTGCCTACGGAATACTGGTTAACAGACTGTTTAACTCCATACATTGACCCTGCAATAGTTCCAGTGTAATCTTGATATGTTTTTGGTGTTGCTGTATCTAAAATGGTTAATTTGCCTTTTAGTTCCGGAAAAGTTGAATAAAAACAATTTATTAGTTTTTCTGTTTCTGCATCTTTAATATCTTTATATTCATTTTTAAAAAAAAATTCTGTTAATTCATTAAAACAGTAATTAATAGCAGCAAAGCTTGATTTTTTATGTAATGTATTGCCAGGCGATATAAACCCTAATTTTGTATCTGAAACCTGTTTGCTATTAATAAAATAATTCGAATTAGAAATTAAATCCGGTATTTCTTCAATATCAAAAAAAACTACAAGCGGTGAAACAGTATTTTCATAATTTTTTATCCTGTTCAAAAAAACAGGCCTTAAAAAACTTTTTGGAAGAATATTAACAAGAAGTCCCGGATGAATTGTGCTTATACAGTGATCGCATTCAATTATTTCATTATTTTTTGTTTTTATGCTTTTTATAGTTTTTGAATCATCAGAAATAATTTCTGTAATTTCGCTGTCTGTAAAAATCGATACATCAAGTTCTTTAAGCCTGGATTTAAATGCATCAATAAGGCTGTCACCACCCTTTTTTAGAGTACTTGCATTAGAATATAGCGGTGCCATTATGTGAGTGTATAAATAAAGAGGTATTTCATCTGCTTCTGCCCCGGATAAATAATATGCATGTGTTCCAAGCAGTTGTATAAGGCCTTCTTCCGCACCTGCGTTTTTTAGAAAATCACTTAAGCTTGAACTCGTTAATATTAAATTGTTATCAAAACGGGTAAAAGGATATTCTGTTATATTTTTATTTAAATTCTTTATAAACTCTTTTACAGCATTTCTGGATTTCGGAAACTCAGAAGAGAGATAACTTTTTAGTCTTTTTAAACCATAAGGCAGATTATATTCTTTATTATTAATAAAAATAGTATCAAAACATTCCGGATTTAGAGGCCGGGACTCATATTTAATACCCATGTAATTAAAAATAATAGACAGTTTGCCTTTATCCTGAAGCCCTCCGGCATAATGAAACCCAGGGTCACACCAAATATTATTTCTCTTAAATCTTGATAAAAGAGGAGCTATCTTTTTTGATTTTTCAAAAATAGCAACTTTTTTATTATTTAATGCTAATAGTAATCCAGCAGTCAGGCCTGCAATACCAGAACCAATAATAGTAACATCATATTTCATATTCTGTAATCAATCAAAAGACAGGAATTTGTACCGCCAAATCCTGCGGAATTTACCAGAACAACCATAGGCTTTTTATCTATGGTGCTGTCTGTAATATTTAGTTTAGGTAAATCCGGGTCCTGTTTATTAAAATTTATATTAGGAGCAATAAAACTGTCCATATTCATTATAGTGGAGTATATAATCTGTGATGCACCGGACATCCACATTTCATGTCCTGTCATAGATTTTGTTGATGATACCAATGGAGATTTTGTATCAAATACTTCGGCAATTGCTTCAGCTTCTGCGGCATCTCCCTTAATTGTAGATGTTGCATGTGCAGAAATATAGTCTATGTCATCTATGTTAATACCTGCAATTTTTATACAGCCTTCCATGCAGTTTCTAAGTCCTTTTGCTGATGGAAGAGAAAGACTATTGCCATTAGATGTAAAATTATATGCTGATATTTTACCGAGTATGTTAGCTCCGCGTTTTTTAGCGACATCCATTCTTTCCAGTGTAATTACTGCTGCTCCTCCGCCTGGAATAAGTCCGTCTCTTTCTGAATCAAAAGGTCTGGAAGCTTCCTGCGGATTTAAATTTTTACAGGAAAATGCATTCGTCGCATCAAAGCTGCATACAGCTTCCCATGAAATTTCCTGAGCACCGCCGCAAATAATTCTTTCCTGTTTTCCAAGAGAAATTAAATCGCTTGCAAGGCCTATTGCATGTCCCCCGCTTGCACATGCTGCACTTATTGTTAATGATATTCCTTCGTTACCCAGTATTGTGTTCAGGTTCATAGAAACTGTTGAGTTTAATGCCATGAAAACTCGGTTCCCGCCAATATTTAAAGTTGATTTTTTATCTAACATAATCTGGTGAGATTCAATAGCAGCAATAGTTGATGAATCATTTCCGAATATTAAGCCAGTATTAGTATTTTTAATATCTTCTTCTGACCAGCCGGCCATATTGATTGCCTGTAATGCTGCATCGTATGCCCAGATTGAAAAATCAGTCATAGTTTTTCTTTTTTTTCTATCGAGTTTCGGAGCAGTGAAATTATCAATTGTCCCTGTAAGACAGCCGCGGAAACCAAGTTCCTGACGTTCCCGGCTAAAAATTATACCGGACTTACCCTTTCTTAAAGATTCTGATACTTTCTGCCTGTTTGTTCCTAAACAGGAAACTATCCCGATTCCTGTTATTGCGACTTCATACATGTTTATTTACCTAATATAATAAAATATATACCTCATAATGTGTTATAAATCTAAAAAATTATTAAGATTAAATATATGAACCGCCGTTTACTGATATTACCTGGCCGGTTATATAATCTGCATCTTCCCCGCATAAGAAGCTAACAACACCTGCAATTTCTTCAGGTTTGCCTGTACGCTTCATCGGAATGTTTTTTATCAATTCTTCTTTCGGAATATGCTTAATCATATCCGTATCTATAAAACCTGGTGACACAGCATTAACATATACACCTTTTGATACTACTTCTTTTGCAAGTGCTTTAGTAGCGCCAATTAAACCGGCTTTTGCTGCAGAATAGTTTACCTGGCCCGCAAAACCTGTTTCTCCTGTTGTAGAAGTAATATTTATTATTTTGCCGGATTTTCTTTTAAGCATTCCAAGTAGAACGGATTTAGTAACAAGAAAAAATCCGAGAAGAGTAGTGTCAATAACAGATTGCCATTCCTCTTTAGACATCCATACCATTAGTGTATCTTTTGTTATTCCGGCATTATTAACGAGCACATCCGGTGTAGAAATATCAAGTTTACTATTAAGCTCTTTTTGTACCTGTTCTTCATCGGAAACATCGAATTTTAATAAAATACATTCTCTACCGATGTTTTCTATCTGAAGTTTTATTTTTTCTGCAGCTGCAGTATTTTCTTTATAATTTAACCAGATATTATATCCTTCCTGCGCAAGCCGTATTGCAATAGCTGCACCAATCCCACGGCTTCCTCCTGTAATTAAGGCAATTTTAGTATCTGTATCTGACAAATTAAACTCCTAAAAAAATAAAATGATAGCTAGCATGATAAATAAAGTCAAGTATTGTTAATTAAAATAAAGGTAATTCTATATTTGATGAAGATTTACACAGATTGACAGGATTAAATATATTTTTAATCAACTGAAGGTGCTTATAATAGTAACAATTAAAATTTATAAGGAAGTCAGGAAAAATTATTAAAATTTAACTCATTTCTACGATTTTTTACTCATAAAGTCTCCGGATTTTATACTATTTACAAAGATTAGGTAGTTATATTAACAACGGATTTACACGGATTTAACGGATGGTAGTCTACTGCCTGTTATCTGTTATACTGCTCGACTTAAATATCACACTACCAGTAATTAATATTTTTTTATATTTTGATTTCTTAAATTGCTTAGAAATTGCATCTTAAAACACAAAAATTATAAGCTTATGAAAAATAAAAACAATGAAATATCTATCAACCTTTCAAACAAGAATATTCCTTAAAGCAGTAACAGGCAACAACACAACCCCTATGTGTCAGGGTAGTTGTCGCCTAAATTAAAATTAAAGGAGACAAAATACCTTGACACCATCCGAATCCACAAAATTTATAATCTGAGTAAATCTGTGGTTTCATATTTACAATTCATAAATAATGTCTTATTTAACTTTCTTATGAAAAAATATTGGGATTAGAATTAAAACTGCTAAAAGGCCTGAACTAATTGCAATCAAAGCTGTAAAACCTATTGAATGCAGCGCAGGGTGTCTTGCGAAAACAAGTGCTCCAAGACCTAAAATAGTTGTTATTGCAGATACAAAAACAGCACTGCTCGTATCTAAAACATGTTCTGTATTATAAGAACCTTTACCTGCAAACACAAGGAATATACAATAATCAATAACAAGACCAAAAATAAAAACTGCAACAAGACAGTTTACAATATTAATTTTAATACCAAACCAGCCCATAATACTGAAAGTCCAGAATAAACTTAATAATAGAGGAGCAAGCATTTTAATAACTATCAGGATATTTTTATTTATTATAAAAAGTAGTGCAATAACAAATATTGCTGCAATTAGAATTATTCTCTGCATCTCTGAAAAGATTAAATTGAGTATTTCTGATGCAAAGCTTTTTCCGCTGTATACAATAATATCAAGCCCGAGATTGTCCAGCTTTTCTTTTAGTTGATTAAAATATTCATTTTTAACAAGCGATACGGGTGTAAGTATCATAGCAGAATCTCCGGATACGGATATCTGATTTGATATGATATTGCTGAGTATAGTATTCGAATAAGAATTACGGGTGATATAATCCGGCTGTTGTTTAAATGAATCAATCAGGTTTTCAAAAAAATTAAAATTTATATTTAGTCCTTCTGATATAATCTTTAAGTCTAAACCAAGCTTGTATAAAATACCGGAATTTATAAAATTGTTCCAATTATCTAGATTAATTAACTGTTGCTTTATAGAAGGAAGAATAGATACAATAGAATTATATGAATCAACAATCGACATTTCCATTAAGGAATCGAGATGTGTATTTAATTCTTCTGATTGTTGTAATGCAGTTTCTAAATTTGGACTTTTAACAGCTATTAAAATATAATCCGCAGAATTTCCAAGGGATGTTAAAACATTTTCCATATCCGAACTAATTTCTTCTGTTGTTACATTAAGCTTAGAAATATCACCTTCAAACTCTACATTTAAAAAACCCGGAATCATTGCCAGGGAAATAATAATAATTAATATAATGATAAGTATTTTAAATTTATATATAAAATTAAAGAGTGTTTTAAATATTAATCCAATTTGAATTGTTTTACGTTTTTGAGATTTCATTTTAGGGCGCGGGATAATTAAAGGTAGAATCAATAATACAAACAGCAGCGCACCTATAATTCCGAATAAAACAAAAAGTCCTAACTGCTGGTATCCTGGAAGTACAGAAAAGGTGAGGGCGGTAAATGCTGCAACTGTAGTACCTCCGCTTAGTAATAATGGACAAGTTACTTTATTTAATATTGATTTTAATTTTTCTATAAAGCTTTGTTTTTCAGAGATTCTGTCCACATGAAATAGTATATGTATACTGTAATCTACTGATATTCCTATAAACATTGCACCGCAGCCTATAATTATTGCAGATATATCCGGTACAATCCATTTTAATATTCCAAGTGAAAAAACACTTCCAAAGATCGCAGGTACTAAAGTTAATAAAATAAGTAAAGGCCTTTTATAAATAAAAAATGAAAGTAATAATATCGCTAGTATGGAAATTGTTAAAGTAAGCTGAATATCGCCTTTCATTCTTTTGGCATTTTCCAGACTGAATCTGTGGCCGGACAGGTATGCAACTTTTAAAACCGGAAAATCCGCAGTGATAGTTTTAATTGTATTTTCTATAAAATTTATCAGAGTTAGGGAATTGCCGCTGTCTGTACTGCTCCAGACAGGCTCTGCAATAATTATAATTTTCTGTAAATTATTAGTAAAAAATCTCCCATTATGAATTGTTATTGCATTCTGCATGGAATTGATAGAAATAACTTTGTTTAACAGTATTTCATTAAGCCCGACAGGATCGGAAATGAATTGTCTTGATAAAAACGGGTCCATGGATTCTGTTAAAGCCTTTTTCCATTCTGTAAAATGCGCAAGAAGATTATTATATTCTAATTTTTCTGTAATGATAGCTAAATCGGATTTATTAAAAAGTGCAGACTTGTTTTCACGAATTTTTTCTATACTTATTAATAAGTCTTCATAATTCCATTTGTACATGATATTTGTAAAAAATCCGGATTCTGACATTTTATTGTAGAATGCATCTGCAGCTTTAATAAGTTCCTGTTCATTAAAGTTTTCTGTAAATTCAAAAGTTACATACATCCTGTTTAAAGGGTCAAAATTATCAAGGAGTTCTTTATATCTGCTTATGGATGTTTCTTGGTCCGGTATTATAGAGAGTATATCTTCTGAGAATATAATACCTGTAGCAGAAATAAGTAATAATATAAAAAATACGACAACAAGTATTATCATCGTAATCCGCTTTTTGAATATATAGGAATAAAAGTTTTTTAATTTAGCTTCTATATTTTTAATGATTGTTTCCTAAAAAAGTAATTTTCTAAAGCTATCTTAGCAGGTTAAATGCAATACGGCAAGAAGCTATTTATGCAGCTAAATATTTATTGTTCAGGTGAAAAAAACACTTGCACTTCACCAATTATTTGCATTGGAATTTTAAACCCTATCAAAAAAATATAAGCAATTTATTTTTATAGATTATAACTCAACTTTCGCAAATGTAATTTCTTATAATTATAAATTAATTATTCTTAATATTAATCTATTTCAATACCTATACCTCCGTCCCCATAATTATTAAATATTTTGTATCCTTTTCAAACAGATTTCCGGAAATAACATTTTAAGTGAATTTTC